>DHKFJ23503__coassemble_1816_pt1 | contig 8038 bp, 6 predicted proteins | sample DHKFJ23503__metabat2_low_PE_006 | metagenome-assembled genome bin DHKFJ23503 | reverse complement strand
GCTTTAACATTTTGATCGCTGAAGCAATAATTTTTTGCTGACGATTAGCGCATTCCGCCGGATAATCTGTATTCCAGTACTCAATCCCAGCTGGTTCTTTTCTAAACATCCCCTCGCCAGAACATGGAGCATCAATTAATATCCGGTCAAAAAACTTGGGAAACTGCTTTTCAAGTTTTTCTGGACTTTCATTTGTCACCACTGTATTACGAGTGCCCCACCGTTCCAAATTTTCCGCTAAAATTAGGGCCCGTTTCCGAAAGATCTCATTAGCAACCAATAATCCTTGATCCTTCATTAAAGAAATTAGGTGGGTCGATTTCCCTCCTGGCGCTGCACAGAGGTCGAGAACCCGTTCTCCTGGTTGCGGATCAACTACTTCTCCTACATACATTGCAGAAGGTTCCTGACTATATACCCAGCCAGTAACATGATCCAAGGACTTTCCATTAACTTGACCATAATATCCAGTAGGTACATACGGCACTTTCCCTTTAGCCTGACTAATTGTCTTCTGCGGCAAGCCATCTTTCAGCGGGTTAACCCGAAAACCACTAAGGCTTTGTTCGTTCAACGCTGCTAAAAAAGCTGGGGCCTCATCCCCCAATAGTCGCTGATACTTAGTTTTAAATGCACTTGGTAGCTGCATTCTCTTAATCACTCCATCAATTTAATCTTAAACAAATTATAACTTATTTTAACCCGTTCCTAAACATTTCCCGGAAGCATTCTTGGAATTCATTTAACTTTTTCTTAATTCCAGGTATAATAGTTAATTATTCGTAATAAAGGGAAGTGACACGCTTAATGGATCAACACCTAATTGCCATCGATTTAGATGGAACTACTCTCAATAATCGGTCAAAATTAACCGCTGAAACAATTAATACGTTGCGGAGTGCTGCCAAAGACGGCCACATTGTTAGTATTATCACCGGACGACCTTACCGAATTGCTCAACACATTTACGATCAAATCGGCATTCAAACGCCAATGGTCAACTTCAATGGTGCGCTAACCCATATTCCCCACCAAAACTGGGATAAAGAATATGAAATTGAATTAACAAAAGAATTAGCGTTAGACCTTCTGGCACATAGAGACGAATTGGGAATTGATACCATTACCGTTGAAAGTAAGGATCATTTCTGGGCGAACCAGGCAACTAAGGACGTCCCTGAATTTCTTCCTAACCGTCTTAAACCCAGTCAATTACTGAGTAAAAGGAATCTCAGTGACAATCCAATCGCAATGACAATTGAATATCAGCCAGGCAGTAAAAAGAAAATTATCCAAGCTGTCAACGAAAAATACGGTGACTTCGTTGAGCCTCGGGTATGGGGCGGCCCGTATAATATCCTTGAACTAATTCATCGCGGAACCCATAAGGAATCAGGAATGTTCTATGTTGCTAAGCAGTACGGAATTGACCGTACCCATATTATCGCTTTTGGCGACGAGAAAAATGATCAAGAAATGATTGCTGCAGCTGGTCGTGGTGTTGCAATGAATAATGCAATTCCCGAAATCAAAGCCATTGCGGACGACGTTACCCCAATTGATAATGAACATAATGGTCTCGCAAAATACTTAAGGGATTACCTGAAATTAGCTTAAAATCCACTATAGTAAAAAAGCAACCTAAGATTAACTCAAGACGAGGGCAATCTTAGGTTGTTCTATTTTAAATGATTTAGCCTAAAGAAAATTAAACTTCAGGATCACCGGTAAATTTACCAACAACTGGCAAATCTTCAAGAACCCGCTTCATATGAAGTGAGCGTTGAATTGCAGCGCTGACGTCATGACCTGCTAAGTTGCCATGATGCTTACCGTTACGCCAAGCCGGAACATTACTGACATCATAAACTGTTCCATCAATTGCGACATAAGCTGGGTTGCCATCTTGGCCATTGTATTTTGCAAGTTCTTCAGCAGTAAAGATTCTTGTAGTCATACTAAAATATTCCTCCCGATACTCATTGTTGTTTTTATTATAGCACTTTTAATTTACCGATTAAGGCAATCTCAATTAGTACTTACTGGTAATAAGACAATAATAAGATGAAAATTAATTTTGTTGTAAATAATAGCTATATTACATAACAATTGTCAAAAATATTGTTATAATATAAAAGAAGGTGATTCTGCAATCACTTTCGCTAAATACTTCTACTTGGGGATCACGGTGTGTCATGTTATCGCGATCCTCAATTTTTATTTGATCAAACTGTCTAAAAAGGTAACGATGTAATACAGTAAAATTGCAGCGATAATAAGGGAAAGAACATCTCTAACCTGGCGCCAAATGTTTTTCTTCATTCCATAACCCCCTCGAATCAATATTTCATATTATACACCACCTTTTCAACTCAATCGCTAAACTTTTAATTGCATTTTAAGTTAAGGCGTGTATAATACGTTGTCAAATAGGGATTAATAATCCTAAAGCAAAATAATCGATGTCAGTGAGCATCATTTTGGAGGAATTAAATATGGAACAGACAAGTAATCATGTCGGCCAAGCAATGACTAAAAACCAGAAATGGGTCCTAGCATCTACTGCATCCGGATTTTCATTAGAAAACATGGATATTATGTTTTTGTCATTTGCCCTTGCACCAATTATCGCCAGCCTCCATATCTCAAGTACGGCTGCTGGGTGGATTGGTTCTATTACTAACCTTGGAATGTTAGCGGGCGGTGCGATTTTCGGCCTTGTCGGTGATCGGATCGGTCGTGTAAAGACATTCACTTACACGATCTTTATTTTTGCCTTGGCAACGGCCGCAATGTTTTTCGCCCACTCATTGCCAGCAATTTACATTTGCCGTTTTCTGGCTGGTATTGGTGCCGGTGGTGAATATGGTGTAGGAATTGCATTAATTGCTGAAAATTTTGAACCTCACCTTATTGGTCGATTGACTTCTGTTGCGGCCATCGGTGGTCAGGTTGGTGCAATTTTTGCTGCTATAATGGCAGCCTACATCATTCCCAATTTTGGTTGGAACGCGCTTTTTCTTTTAGGAATTATTCCAGTAATTCTAACTTTCTTCATCCGGCGTCACGTTCACGAAAGTCAAGAATTTATTGTCGCCCATAAAAAGACAATCGCTAATCACCAAAGAATTTCTGTGAGTCGTCTCTTTGCTACACCACGATTAGCCCTGCAAACCCTTGGCTTAATGGTAATGACAATTGTTCAAATTGCTGGATACTTTGGCCTAATGAACTGGCTACCATCAATTGTGCAAAAGCAACAAGGACTGTCCGTTTCGGGATCATCAATTTGGATGATTGCTACCATCATTGGAATGAGTATTGGGATGATGGTCTTTGGGACAGTAATGGATAATTGGGGTCCACGTTGGGCCTTCGGTATCTTCCTTCTTGGTTCTGCTACGGTAATGTTCACCATCCTCATGGTCCAAAGTTCAATTGCCCTCATTCTTGCTGGTGCATTAATTGGTTTCTTCTCTAACGGAATGTTTGGCGGCTATGGTGCAGTTATCAGTCAACTTTACCCAACTGCCATTCGTTCTACAGCTAACAGTATCATTATGAATGTTGGTCGAGCAATTGGTGGATTCTCATCAGTAGTTATTGGATTGCTGATGGACCATTATTCATTAGGAGTAACAATGGGCTTCTTATCAGCACTTTACATTCTCAGCTTCATCGTTATGTCTTCATTGCCGGGAATGCGGAAACTCGCTAATCATTAACAATAAACTAAAATAAGGTTCAGAGTTCGAATCGGTTACGAACTCTGAACCTTTTTTATATTGATAATAATTTACTTCTCGTCGACTTCTTCATCGGTCTTCAGAACCGCCATGAAGGCTTCCTGAGGAATATCAACTTTACCAACGGCCTTCATCCGCTTCTTTCCACGCTTTTGCTTTTCAAGTAGCTTAGCTCGCCGATCAGGATCACCTGTATGAATTCGTGCAGTAACATCTTTCCGGTAAGCCTTAATATTAGTTCTGGCAATAATTTTTGAGCCGATTGCTGCCTGAATTGGAATTTCAAAGTTTTGCCGTGGAATAATCTTCTTAAGCTTAGAAGTAATATCACGACCCCGTTCTGCAGCAAAGTCCTTATGGGCAATAAAGCTTAATGCATCAACCTTATCACCATTTAGCAAAATATCAATCTTCACTAACTTGCTTGGCTTATAGTCGTCAATTTCATAGTCAAGAGATGCATAGCCACGAGTCGAACTCTTCAGCTTATCAAAGAAGTCAAAGATAATTTCTGACAATGGAATATGATAGATTACGTTTACCCGCGTATCGCTTAAGTATTCCATCGTTTCAAAAATTCCCCGTTTTCGCTGACAAAGCTCCATTACCGGTCCAACATAATCATTTGGAACCATGATTGAAGCTTTCACATAAGGTTCCTTAATGTCCTTAATCGATGAAGCATCTGGCATTTCAGCCGGGTTTTCCACTTCTTTTGTGGTTCCATCAGCTAAGTCAACATGGTAAGTAACAGATGGCGCTGTGGTAATTAAATCAAGGTTAAATTCTCGTTCAAGCCGTTCTTGAACTACATCCATATGCAACAAGCCTAAGAAACCGCAACGGAACCCAAAGCCTAACGCTTGTGATGATTCAGGTTCAAAAGTCAACGCTGCATCATTCAGCTGCAATTTTTCTAAAGCATCCCGTAAATCGTTAAATTTAGCATTATCGGTTGGGTATAAACCAGCATAAACCATTGGCGTCATTTGCCGATAGCCTTCTAGCGGTTTAGCAGTCGGATTATTAGCATCCGTAACGGTATCACCGACCCGAGTATCCTTAATATCCTTAATTGCAGCGGTAATATAACCAACATCACCAGCCATCAGAACATCCCGGGCTAATGGTTTAGGGGAGTTAATCCCGACTTCAGCAACTTCATACTCGGTACCACTGTTCATTAACCGAATCTTATCACCCTTTTTTACAGTTCCTTCAAATACCCGAACACTAAGAACTACTCCGCGGTAATCATCATATTTTGAGTCAAAGATCAAAGCCTTTAATGGGGCTGTCAGATCGCCGGTTGGTGCCGGAACCTTCTTCACAATTTCTTCTAGGACTTGATCAACTCCTAAACCAGTCTTTGCACTAACATCTAGCGCATCGTCTGTATCAAGGCCAATCTCGTCTTCGATTTGCTTCTTTGTGCCTTCAGGATCCGCAGATGGCAGATCAATCTTGTTAATTACCGGTAAAATTTCCAAATCATTATCCAAAGCCAGATAAACGTTTGCTAAGGTTTGCGCTTCCACTCCCTGAGTAGCATCAACGACTAACACTGCCCCTTCACAGGCAGCCAATGATCGCGAAACCTCATATGAAAAGTCAACGTGCCCTGGAGTATCAATCAAATGAAAAATATAGTCTTGTCCATCCTTAGCATGATAGGTTAGGGCAACTGCATTCAACTTGATGGTAATCCCCCGTTCACGCTCTAAAGGCATATCATCAAGGACCTGATCCTTCATTTCCCGCTTACTAATTGAATCCGTCATTTCCAAAATACGGTCGGCAAGGGTTGATTTACCGTGATCAATGTGGGCCACAATTGAAAAATTACGGATCCGTTTTTGCCGTTCTTTCATCTCATCAAGATTCATTGTCATGAATTAGTTCACTACTTTCTAAACTTGTAAATACTAATACTAGTATACCAAAGACTATCCGCGCTTGAAAAGCTAATCAAACCAGCATTTAACAATGCCAAATGAAATAGAATAAGCCAGTAATCCCGCTTCAAAAGTCGGATATTACTAGCTTATTTTAATTCTTTACTTATCTTCAAATGCATCCCGAAGCTTGTCAAGAACCGTTTTCTTAACTCCTTTGACGTCTTCACCACTAGCAGCAGCAAAGGCCATCATTGCCTCTTTTTGACGTTTATTAAGACTCTTCGGTGTATGAACGTGAACAGTAACATGTTCATCCCCGTTACCATTACCGTTCAAGTGGGGAACACCCTTGCCCCGGAGACGGAAGTTCGTTTCAGATTGAGTACCGGCAGGAATCTTAAGATTAACATCACCATGAACAGTCTTGACTTTCACTTCATCACCTAATGCGGCTTGAGCAAATGAAATGTCTTGATCAACATAGATTGTTGAACCATCACGCCGGAATTCCCGGCTTGGTGTTACGCGGAAAACGATGTAAAGATCACCATAAGGGCCACCGTTTTCACCAGCATCACCTTGGTGCTCTAATCGCATTTGCTGACCGTCATCAATTCCCGCAGGAACCTTAACCTCTAATTCATGTCGCTCATGAATATGCCCAGAGCCATGGCACTTAGTACATTGATCTTCTGGCTTAATGATCTTACCAGTCCCATTACATTCGGGACAGGTAGTTTGAGTTTGAATATTACCAAGGGGTGTCCGCCGTACGGTAAGAATGACCCCACTACCATGACAACGTGAACATGTTTCGGGAGACTTTCCAGGTTTAGCGCCACTCCCTTTGCAGACATCACATTGGGCGTCCCGTTCATATTTGATTGTTGTGGTCTTGCCAAAAACAGCATCCATAAAGTCTAATGTCATTGAATATTGCAAATCACGGCCCTGACGTGGTGCCGTAGGATCTGCTTGACGACGACCGCCACCACCAAAGAATTGGCTAAAGATATCACCAAAATCACCACCGGCAAAGTCACCATAACCTTGTTGACCGCCGAAGCCACCAAAGCCTTGGCCTGCCCCTGCATTTGGCCCTGCCGAACCAAACTGATCATATTGAGCACGCTTTTGTGGATCACTCAGCACTTCATGCGCTTCATTAATCTTCTTAAACTTCTCTTCAGCACCAGGTTCATGGTTAATATCCGGGTGGTATTTTGCTGCAAGTTTTCGGTAAGCCCGATTAATTTCCTTTTCAGAAGCATCCTTTTTTACACCTAGGATGTCGTAGTAACTTTCTTCTGCCATACGGATCCTCCATTTATATTGCTTGTTTAGTTATACCATAGATGGTAAACGAAAGTAAAAGCCAAAGTCCTTTTCTCCGGCCTTTGGCTTTTAACAATTGTTTATTAACGGCTGATAGAATTACTTCTTGTCATCTGGAGTAACATCCTTAAAGTCACCATCAACGGTCTTGCCATCATCGGAACCAGAATTATTATTGTTTCCGTTAGTACCATTGTTACCGGCATTACCAGCTTGACCGCCTTGAGCACCTTGGGCTTGTTGATAAAGCTTTACGCTAAGATCTTGGATAACCTTATTTAATGCGTCCTTCTTAGCCTTCATATCGTCTAAGTTGCCGCTTTCCTTAGCCTTCTTCAAGTCGTCACGAGCACTTTCGGCCTTCTTGATATCTTCTTCAGGAACCTTACCCTTAACTTCCTTCAAAGTCTTATCTACTTGGAAGAGTTCTTGGTCAACTTCATTCTTCAAGTCAACCTCTTCCTTCTTCTTCTTATCAGCTGCTGCGTGTTCTTCAGCATCCTTCTTCATTCGTTCAATTTCTTCATCACTCAAGCCAGAGTTAGACTTAATGGTGATGTTTTGCTTCTTATGGGTTCCTTGATCTTCGGCAGAAACGTTAACAATCCCGTTCTTATCAATATCAAAAGTAACCTTAATTTGAGGAACACCACGAGGAGCAGCTGGAATGTCAGTAAGTTGGAAGTTACCTAAAGTCTTGTTGTCAGCTGCCATTGGCCGTTCACCTTGAAGAACGTGGATATCAACAGCTGATTGATTATCAGCAGCAGTTGAGAAGATTTGGCTCTTGGATGTTGGAATAGTAGTATTCCGATCGATTAACTTGGTGAAGACACCACCCATGGTTTCAATACCAAGTGAAAGTGGCGTAACATCAAGCAAAACAACATCCTTAACATCACCAGTAAGAACACCACCCTGGATAGCAGCACCGAGGGCAACCGCTTCGTCTGGGTTGATAGAGTGGTTAGGTTCCTTACCAGTTAATTCCTTAACCATTTCTTGAACGGCTGGAATACGAGTAGAACCACCATTTAGGATTACTTCATCAATGTCATC
>DHKFJ23503__coassemble_1718_pt1 | contig 8463 bp, 9 predicted proteins | sample DHKFJ23503__metabat2_low_PE_006 | metagenome-assembled genome bin DHKFJ23503 | reverse complement strand
TGAAGAAACCGGTGCAGCAGATTCCTTTAATTGATCAATCGTTGCAGAAACATTATCGGTTGCTTTAGATGCTGAATTATTTGTTGTCAAAGCATCAGGAACCTTAACTGGATTTTTCTTGTTTTCTTCTGCAATTTGTCGGCGAATCCGTGGCCGATATGCATTAATCATTAAGGTTTGAAGAATGGCGAATAGCCCACCAATAAAGAAGTAAAGTCCTAGTCCGGCTGATGAGGTTAATGAGATAAAGAAGGTCATAAATGGACTCATCCAAATTGCCATTTTCATTTGCTTCTTTTGTTCTTCCGGCACTCCCACTAATCCAAGATAGCTTTGTACAGCATATGCAACGAAGGAAAGAATTGCGAAAAGAATGCTTGGCTTTCCTAGTGCAATTCCCATGAAAGTTGCATGATAAAGGTCTGGGGAATAACGGATTGCTGCATAGAGGGCAGCAAAAACTGGGAACTGAATTAGTAGTGGTAAACAGCCGATTCCCCCAGTCAGGCTAACATTATTTTCCCGGTAAACAGCCATCATTTGTGCACCAACGGCAGCTTGCTCTTCTGGAGTTTTCGCTTCTCGTTGCTTTTTTTGGAGGTCTTTAAGCAATGGCTGGATTTTAGCCATTTTTTCTTGCATGATGGTCGATTTCTTCATTTGTGAAAACATCACTGGTAGCAAGATTGTCCGGACAACAACAACAATTACGATAATTGCCCAACCGTAATTATTGCCTAAATGACTAGCAAGCCATTCCATTAAATGCTGCATTGGTTTTGCAAGGTACGTATATGTTAGTCCGTATGGCTTTCCTGACTTTGTCGTTCGTACACAACCAGTCAGGAGTAGTAGGGCAACGGTTAATAGTCCCGCAACCGAAAGTCGTTTTCGTTTCATCAATATTCTCCCTTAGTGTAGTTAAGTATAGTTGTTAAATAGTATAAAACAGTACATATATTAACATTAAATCCATTAGCAATTCTACCGATTTAACGCTATTTAATCATAAAAAGCTGATAATGATAGGGTGGTAGCTCCTCAATTTGCAGGTCGGCAACCCGGGCAAATGGGGTTGGCTCAGTTTTAATTAGGTGAATAAATTTTTCCAAACTTGAGTGGTTACCTTCAGCGATGATTTTGACTGTTCCGTCTGATAAATTCTGGACAGTTCCCGTAATGGTGAGACGATTAGCAATTTGCAGTGTCCCGTAACGAAAGCCGACCCCTTGAACCTGACCATGGACAATTATCTTTAAACATTGAAGTCCCATTTAGGTCACTCCTTCCCTTAATAAAATCATAGAAATTATTACCATCATTGTACGCTATAACCATGGTATAATTAATCAAAAGAGGAGTCGATAATTAAATGGAAAAACTTACGTCGATTCATAATCAACACGTAAAAAATTGGAAAAAACTTCAAACAAAGAAATACCGTCGACAAATGGGGACGTACTTACTTGACGGCTGGCACTTGGTGAATGAAGCGGTTCAATCAGGTGTTCAAATTTTGCAATTAATTGGAACAAGTGAACAGCTTGCTGCTCACCCAGATTTAAATTCGCTTACTGATGAGGTATATGAAGTTACTGAAGAGGTAATGCAGCATATTACTGATACGGTTACTCCACAGGGAATTGCAGCGGTGGTTCCGTTGCCAGATGCACACAAGGTTCCAGATATGGAAAGCCTTCATGGTGGCTGGTTATTTCTTGATCGTGTTCAGGATCCAGGCAATGTTGGTACAATGGTACGAACTGCTGATGCTGCTGGATTTGCTGGTGTAGTGGTTAGTCACCGCTCAGCAGATATTTTCAGCCCGAAAGTGATTCGGTCAATGCAAGGGTCTCAATTTCATTTGAAGCTGTACGAAGGCGATCTAGCAAAGTGGATTGAAGATTTTAAGACGGTTAATGCACCGATTTACGGGACTCAGCTTAATCCGCAGGCAAAAAGTTTTCGTGATGCTGAACCAGGAAAAACCTTTGCTTTAATTATGGGGAATGAAGGCCAAGGGATGAGCGACCAGCTTCTCAGTCAAACAACAGCCAACCTTTACATTCCAATGCGGGGGCAGGCAGAGTCACTGAACGTTGCTGTTTCTGCGGGAATTCTTATGTTTCAGTTAAATAAAAATTTATAATGCTTAATGATTTATTTGTTGGGATAGATCTTGTAAAATATCCTTAAGAATTGAAAAGGGGGATTATATGAAGTCAATTAATGAATGGCGAACCGATTCGGAGTATGTTTCTATTGTTAGTGATTTATTAGCTCAGCCAGCTGTTCAGAAGTTAGCTCAGTATACACAACACCATCACTCGAACCGTCTCCAACATTCGATTGCGGTTTCATTCGATAGTTACAGGATTGCCAAACGGATGCATCTTGATTATCGGAGTGTTGCCCGCGCTGGCTTATTACATGATCTCTTTTATTATGATTGGCGAACTACCAAATTTGACTTGGGGACACATGCGTTTATTCATCCACGGGTAGCTTTGCGTAATGCTGAAAAATTAACAAAATTGAATGCAAAGGAAAAAGATATTATCCTTAAGCATATGTTTGGTGCAACATTAGCGTTGCCGAAGTATCGTGAGAGCTGGATTGTTTCCCTTGTGGATGACTTTGAAGCTGAACATGAATTCTTTACCCCGCTTCGGGCTAAGTTGGCACGGAAGATCCGTAAGCGTCGTATGAAGTCTGTATGGTAGTTTGTGGAAGGGAGTTGTTACTATGCAACAATTAGCTGAGAAGTCGGCTAATGCTGGTGGCTGTAAACTTTGTCCGAAATTCACTCATACCTTTTCGATCCTTGGCAAAAAATGGAATGGCTTAATCATCGAAGCCCTTTTAGTTAAGGATACGATGCGTTTTAAGGATCTTTCAGCAAGTATTAATGGATGTAGTGATCGGGTTTTATGTGAACGTCTTAAGGAACTGGAAGACGAGCACATTGTTGTCCGGAATACCTACGAAGGTGAGAATCGGATTGATTACTCATTAACGGAACGAGGACAAGAACTTCGGGAAGTTATGAGTACCGTTCACCGGTGGAGTGACAAGTGGAATTAATTTTTTCCTTGACCTGCTAACGGTGCTTAGCTACAATATTCTGTGATATTAAAAGTGTTGATGGAAACTAGTACCTGGATTCTTATTGTCAGAGAGCTGTTATAATTCTGTAATTAACGGTCAGTAATATTCGGGGAATTTCATTTCCGGAGCCGATATGTAATGATATTCCGGTTGATCGCCGTTATTGATTTTGAGTGTGCATTTTTTGCAAACTAGGGTGGTACCGCGAAGCCTCGTCCCTAATCGGACGGGGCTTTTTTGTTTACTAAAAGGAGTGAAATTATGGGATTAAAAGAACGACTTGCTGAACTTCGTGAAGAAGGATTGCAAGAAATCAGGGAATCTGAAGACCTGAAAAAGATTAATCAAGTTCGGGTAAAAATGCTCGGAAAGAAGGGCCCAATTACCAATGTCCTTCGTGGGATGCGTGACTTAAGCGCTGAAGAACGGCCAAAAGTTGGTCAATTTGCAAACAAGGTCCGTGATGAACTTACCGCTGCAATTGAAAGCAAACGAGCAGAACTAGAACAAGCTGCAATGAATGCAGAACTAGAGGCAGAAACAGTTGATGTTACTTTGCCTGGAACACCAGTGGCTCAGGGTGAACCACACGTTATCCAACAAATTATTGACCAAGTGGTTGACCTATTTGTTTCAATGGGATATGAGGTCGCTGTTGGTGATGAGGTAGAACAAGAAGTTTATAACTTTGAAAAATTAAACCTGCCAAAGGATCACCCAGCGCGGGATATGCAGGATACTTTCTACGTTACGCCGTCTGTCTTAATGCGGACCCAAACTTCCCCAATGCAGGCACGGATGTTAGAGAAGCATGACTTTAGCCAGGGGCCATTGAAGATGATTTCGCCAGGAAAAGTTTATCGGCGTGATACGGATGATGCTACCCATAGTCATCAATTTAATCAAATTGAAGGAATGGTTGTCGGTAAACACATCACAATGGCTGATCTAAAGGGAACATTGAAGGTCATTGCTCAATCACTTTTTGGTGATAAGTTAGATGTTCGTTTACGGCCAAGTTACTTCCCATTTACTGAACCATCAGTAGAAGCTGATATTACATGTTTTAATTGTATGGGAAAGGGCTGTTCCATCTGTAAGCATACCGGCTGGATTGAAGTCCTTGGTGCCGGAATGGTTCATCCAAACGTCTTGCGGATGTCTGGTGTTGATCCAGAGAAGTTTGGTGGCTTTGCCTTTGGATTAGGACCCGACCGATTTGCAATGTTGAAGTACGGGGTTACCGATATTCGGAACTTCTACCAAAATGATGTTCGTTTCTTAACTCAATTTGATCGGAAAGGATAACGGCAATGAAAGTTTCATACGATTGGTTAAATGAATATTTAGACCTTGACGTTGAACCACGCGATCTTGCCGAAAAGATTGCGCGGACGTCTGTTGATATTAATGATGTTTATTCATTAAGTGATGGCTTGAAAAAGTTAGTGGTGGGGGAAGTAGAAACTTGTGAACCTCATCCTGATTCGGATCATTTGCATGTATGTTCCGTAAATGTTGGCGAAGAAGAACCACTTCAAATTGTTTGTGGAGCACCTAATGTTGCGGCCGGGCAAAAAGTAATCGTTGCTTTAAATGGCGCCCGGATTGCAAATAATCAAAAAATCAAGCGTGGCAAGATTCGCGGAGTTGAATCCAACGGGATGCTTTGTGCCTTACAGGAGATTGGTTTCAGTGACCGCATTGCTCCAAAGGCTTATGAAGACGGCATTTACATTCTGCCTGATGATGCTAAACCGGGTGAATCAGTATTCAGCTACCTGGGAATGGATGACACGATTATTGATACCGATGTTACTCCTAACCGTGGTGATATGTTGAGTATCTATGGCAATGTTAATGACATTGCCGCATTCTATAACCTGAAGCCGCACTTTAAAGAAGTTGCAGTAGAAGAAAATGATGATCAGGCAACTGCTGATCTCATTAACGCTGAAATTAGTGATAAAAAGATTGCACCAACATATAAGTTGCGGGTAATTAAGGGCGTTAAGATTGAAGATAGTCCATTGTGGCTCCAAATCCGCCTATGGAATTCTGGTATTCGTCCAATTAATAATGTTGTGGATGTTACTAACTATGTTCTGCTCAAGTATGGTCAACCACTACACAGCTATGACTACGATAAGCTGCCAAGTCATGATATTAGCGTCCGCCACGCTCGAGCAGACGAAAAATTCGTTACTCTTGATGATGAAGAACAAACACTAAACGCAAATGATATTGTCGTTGTAAGTGGTGATCAACCAGTTGCCCTTGCCGGAACAATGGGTGGTCAAGCTACTGCTGTATCAGAGAATACTACTAGCGTGGCACTTGAAGCAGCAATTTTTGATTCGGTAATGGTACGGAAACAAGCTCGTCGCCTCGATCTTCATAGCGAATCCTCAATGCGCTTTGAACGGGGAATTAATCCGGCAACTGTTGAAACTGCTCTTAATGAAGCTGCCCAATTAATTTCTCAATTAGCAGGTGGAACAGTTACCAAGGGAATCGTTACTGGCAGTGAAAAACCAGCAGAATCTAAGGATATCGAGCTCTCATTAACGAAGATCAACCACGTTTTAGGAACTAATCTGAAGATGGAAGATGTTACTAGTGTTTTTGATCAGTTAGCCTTTCCTAACAAGTTAACTAGCAATGATACGGTTCTAGTTACGGTTCCTGCTCGGCGTTGGGACATCAGCTTACCAGCCGACCTTTATGAAGAAGTTGCCCGGATCTATGGCTATGACAATTTACCCGAAAGTTTACCGGTAATGACTCGTAATCATGGTGGTTTATCTCCTCGGCAACGATTTATTCGGGCCACTCGACATGATTTTGAGGGGATGGGGTTGAACCAAGCCATCAGTTATTCATTGACCACTGTTGACAAGGCTAAGCAATTCCAAATTGATCCAGTAGCTGAACCAATGAAACTAGACTTCCCAATGAGTTCTGATCATGTAGCAACGCGGATGAGCATTATTAGTGGCTTATTGATTGATATTGCTTATAATGTTGCTCGTAACGTTAATAATGTTGCCCTTTATGAAGAGGGCCGAGTATTTATTCCGCGTGGTGGAGAACGGCCAGAAGAGCAGGAACACGTCGCAGGAGCAATCACTGGTCAATTATTGAATAATAGCTGGCACATTACTGATCAGCCTGTTGATTTCTTCCAAGTAAAAGGAATGGTGGAACGCTATCTTCACAACATGGGAATTGCAGGGAAGATTGAATACGTTGCTGATCATTCTCGAGAAGAGATGCATCCTGGACGGACAGCTAATATCCTAATTGATGGCGAGTTAGTCGGTTTTGTTGGTCAGGTTCATCCACAAACAGCAAAAGAATATAAGGTTCCCGAAACCTACGTCTTTGAATTAAACCTTGAACAGCTAATGAAGGCTAAGAAGATCGAAAATGAATACACGCCAATTAGCAAGTTCCCAACAATCACGCGTGATATTGCTCTATTAGTTGATACCAACGTTACAAATGAAGAGATTGTTGATTTAATTAAGAAGCGCGGGGGTGCCTTCTTGAAAGATGTCCACTTGTTTGATGTTTATAGCGGTGCCCACCTTTCTTCTGGAAAGAAGTCATTGGCATACACATTAACTTACCAGGATACCAATGCAACCTTGACTGAGGATCAGGTTAACCAGGCATTTGATAAGGTAACAAAACACCTTCAAGAACAATTAAATGCTGAGATTCGTTAATAATGACTAACGAAAAATTACGTCGGCAAAATCGGGTTGTTCTGATTATCCTAATTCTTTTAATTTGTTGTGGCTTAGGGATTCACCAATATTTTAACTATGCTTTAAGACCAGTTGATTCTTCAGCAAATCAAGTAATAAGCGTTAAAATACCGCAGAGTGCGACTGATTATCAAGTGGGTGTGATTTTAAAAAGAAAACGATTAGTGCGGAGTAGTTTCGTCTGTGATTACTATTTGCAAACTCATAAGGAATCGGGAGTAAAGGCCGGAACATTTAAACTAAAAGCTTCGTACTCGACACCGCAGATTGTTAGTCTTTTGCAAGAATCCCGTGAAAGTCATTAAAAATATTTTTAGAATAATTATTTACATTTATCTAAACAAATGGTAATTTACCAATGGATATAAGATAGGAGTGTGTAATTAAATGGCTGAAGAAAAAACTTTTCCAATGACGCTGGAAGGAAAACAAAAACTTGAACAAGAACTTGAAGACCTTAAAATGAAGCGTCGTCCAGAAGTTATCAAGCGAATTAAAATTGCGCGAAGCTATGGTGACCTTTCTGAAAACTCTGAATATGAGTCAGCAAAGGATGAACAAGCCTTTGTTGAAGGACGAATTTCACAAATTGAAAATATGCTTCAATATGCTGAAATCATTGATAATGATGATGTTGACAAAGATGAAGTATCAATGGGACGAAAAGTAACGATCAAGGAACTTCCCGATGAAGAACCTGAAAGTTACCAAATCGTTGGGGAATCAGAATCTGATCCATTTAACGGTAAGATTTCTAATGAGTCACCAATGGCAAAGGGTCTCCTTGGACACAAGGTCGGCGAAGAAGTCGAGATTGAAATCCCTAATGGTACGATGAAGGTTAAAATTTTGAGTGTAGAATAATCAAACTAATCTCAGTATGATTAAAGGTCCAAATTCCGCAAGTGGAGTTTGGACCTTTTATGATCAATTGTCTAATCTATTAAGTTTTAGCTTTATTAACCGAAAATCATATCTTTCTCCCTAATGAAAGTGCTATCATAAAGTATAGTAATCGAAGGGATGTGAAGTTAATGAAGATGATTATAACCGATGCTGCAGATAATTGGTTTAGAACTAACCTAGGCTTGGAAAATGGTGGTGGAGTAAAATTCTACGGAAAGACTTATGGCTCAACAGAAGTTCACCACGGATTTTCACAGGGTTTTACGCGTGAGGATGTTCCGGTTTCACCAATCCTGGAAGTAAAAAAGGGAAACGTTAATTATCATATTGATAACCTTGATGAATGGTTTTTCAAGGGATTAATAATGACTGTTGATTATGATAAAAAGTCTGATGGCCCAGTTTTTCATTTCAAGCATGAAGACGGTGACTCAACGCCTGATGTTGCTGGGTTAGATAAAGATTCTGATGATCATGCGGATAGTAAGGCTGATGCTTCGACTGGTGCTTCTGCACAATGGAAATAAATAATTTAAGGTGAAGAAAAAGCAGAAACGATTACAGAGGTTAATTTAGCCTCTGATTTACGTCTCTGCTTTTTTCTTTTATTGATGGCGAACGTTAAATTTAATCAAGAAAAATGCTGCTAATAAGCTTAGCGCACTAATAATCATTC
>DHKFJ23503__coassemble_1477_pt1 | contig 9696 bp, 6 predicted proteins | sample DHKFJ23503__metabat2_low_PE_006 | metagenome-assembled genome bin DHKFJ23503 | reverse complement strand
CGTGCTTCCATTATGCGAGCACCTCCTCTACTTGAGAAAGAGCTGACTTAGTGATGACAATCTTTTGACTGTCAACAACACTTAAGATGTTAACACCAGCTGGTGTAACAACAGTGGCATTTGCCAAGTTGCGAGCAGACAAAGCAGCGTTCTTGTCATCATCAGTAACAACAACCAGTACCTTTTCGGCAACCTTAAGGTTATCCATAACTCCTGCAAATTCCTTAGTCTTTGGTGCATCAAAGTTTAATGCATCAACAACAACTAAAGCGTTGTCGAGAACCTTTTGAGAAAGGGCAGACTTAATAGCAAGTTGACGAACCTTGCGAGGAAGGCTGTACTTGTAAGAACGTGGAGTTGGGCCGAAGACAATACCACCACCACGGAATTGTGGTGAACGGATTGAACCTTGACGAGCACGACCAGTACCCTTTTGACGCCATGGCTTCTTACCACCACCGCTAACAGCTGAACGGTTCTTTACGGCATGAGTACCTTGACGCATTGAAGCACGTTGACGAAGAATGGCTTCAAACTCAGCATTTTCATTTGGTTCAATACCGAAAATATCAGCATTCAAATCGATAGTACCGTTTTGGATACCATCTTGCTTGTACAAATTAACGCTAGTCATTATTAACTTCCTCCTTTCTTAATTATTTGTTGTGTTGCTTGCTCAGGCTCTTCTTAGTGTTAGCCTTCACAGAATTCTTAATAGTAACGTATGACTTGTTAGCACCAGGAACGTTACCCTTAATTAAAAGAACATTGTTATCAAGATCAACCTTAACCACTTCAAGGTGTTGCATAGTGACAGTCTTGCCACCCATACGACCTGGTAACTTCATTCCCTTGAAGACACGGTTAATAATTGGTCCTAATGAACCTGGACGACGGTGATAACGAGAACCGTGTGACATTGGTCCACGTGATTGGTTGTCCTTGTGAATGTTACCTTGGTAACCATGACCCTTTGTAACACCCGTAACGTCGACAGTTTCACCTTCATTGAAGACATCAGCCTTAACTTCGTCTCCAACCTTGATGTCATCCCCTAATTCAGCGTCACGGATTTCACCGATGAAGCGCTTAGGGGTCGTGTTTGCTTTTGCTGCATGACCTTGTTCAGGCTTGTTACTCAAGATTTCACGCTTGTCGTCAAAACCAAGTTGAACGGCATTGTAACCATCGTTTTCAACGGTCTTAATTTGCATAACAACGTTTGGCGTTACATCAATAACAGTAACTGGTACTAATTCACCGTTGTCAGTAAAAACTTGAGTCATCCCAACCTTTTTACCTAAGATTCCTTTGGCCATGAGTACACCTCCTAAAATAATTTAATTTAAAAATATAATTACAACTTAATTTCGATATCAACACCACTTGGAAGATCGAGCTTCATAAGTGAATCAACAGTCTTTGGTGTTGGATCAACGATATCAATCAAACGCTTGTGAGTGCGCATTTCAAATTGTTCCCGAGATTTCTTAGATATGTGTGGTGAACGGAGAACAGTGTAAATAGTCCGTTCAGTTGGCAACGGGATAGGACCTGAAATTTGAGCACCTGTACGCTTTGCAGTTTCAACAATCTTGTCTGCTGATTGATCAAGGATACGGTGTTCATAAGCCTTTAACCGAATACGAATCTTTTGTTTTGCCATTATGTTCCCTCCTTCGTCAGATTTAAAATTTGACTAGCTCCGCGGAAATTACCGCCACATCCTGTGGCAAAGCGGCCGGGTGTGTCGCAACCTTCCGCATCATCGCTTCGCAGCTTAATTTCGTTTGGGGGTATGCAAAATATACCTCTTGAACTCAAGCACCTATCCATAATACTAAAGAATGATTGTTATATCAACCTTTTTGAGAAATTAATTTCACTTTTTTCTTTACAAGTTGATTGCAGTCACGAAATTTTTCTGCAATATTTTTTAGTTTTTGTCGTGTTTGTGCTAACAAATGCTAAAATATGATCATTGTACATTTATTTATCAAGGAGTTACTTATGGAGTTTTCGTTTAAGAAAAAAAACGTCACTAAACTATACCTCGAATACACAGTTCTCTTTTTATTCCTTGCTTTATGTATTTTCGGGACATATTTAGTAACTGGTCATAGTATTATCTGGAGTAAGGATGCTTTAAATCAGCACCTTCCTCTTTTAGCCCAGTACCGTCAAGCAGTGGTTAATTTTCTTCATCACCCTGGAAAGCTTAATTTTTGGTCCTGGCAATTTGGATTAGGATCAGATACTTTCCAAGTCTTTTCCTATTATAATATTGGAGATATTTTTTCCTATTTGGCACTGCTCTTTCCGGCACGTGAAATTACCCGAGCTTACCAGTTCATTAGCATTATTCGGATGTACTGTGTCGGTCTCTCCTTTGTTTATTTTGCGCAGCATTTCAAATTTAAGAATACAACCATTCTCGCAGGAACAACTGCTTATCTAGTAAATTCTTTCCTATTATATGCTTGCGTTGCCCAACCGTTTTTTACAACACCCTTTATTCTTTTTCCATTAATCGTGGTTCAAATTGAACGAATTTTACAGGGTGGCTCTGCATGGCCATTAACTGGTGCTTTCACATGGATGCTCATTAGTAACTACTATCTGGCATTTATTCTCGGGATCGGTTCATTAATCTACCTTATTCTTCGTGTTACGACCAAGTACTTAAGGGTTCTTAATTATCTCCAAGTATTTATTAAGTTAGCCTTTGCTACCATTACAAGTCTGCTCTTATCAGCCATTATGTGGATCCCAGAGCTGATTGCTGTTAGTCATTCAACTCGGCTTGGGGCACAATTTGCAAATGGCTTAAAGGTTTACCCGCTATACTACTATCTCTTCTTACCGAAACAGTTAATCAACGGTGATCAATGGTCCTTTATGTTTTGGAGTGCTTTGGGAATTGTTTCTATCGGTTTCATTGCCCTTGTCTATGTCTATATTCATGCTAAAAAGTACCCATTAATCACAATTAGCCTTAGCCTTGCCCTTATCATGCTCCTCATTCCTGCTGTTGGTGCAGCCTTTAACGGAATGATGGCTGCTTCGAATCGCTGGACCCTCTTAATCTACCTTCCCTTAGCAATGGCAATTTGCCTATTAGTTGAAAATGCTACCTCACTCTCTCACCACTCGCTAAAAATTATTTCTTCCGCAACGGGAATTTATGTAGTGGTTCTTCTCGTTACATTTCTCTTTGAAAGCGAAAATGATATCATTATCCCCCTCCTTTTTCTTATAACTTCATTACTCCTTCTCTGGTTGATTAACTTTCATCGTCTTAGCTATCCCCAGCTTTGGCTTTTTGGAATTATCGTTCTTAACGCAGGATTCAACGCAATCTACGCATCATTTCCGTTTAATGGGGATTTCAGTACTAAGATGCTTAACCGTGGACAATACCAGCAAATGATAGCAATGCGTTATGGAGGACTTGACAAAGATTTGACTCGTACCCCTACTTACCGGGTATCAACAATTAGCCAAAATCAAATCATTGATGTTCCAACTATTGATAACGATCTTACTTCTGGACTTCATAATATTGATTCATATTATTCACTGCAAAATCAATATTTAGGTGATTTCAGTACAAGCTTGCAAAATAACCAGTACCAAGCAAACGTCCCCCTTCGTCAAGTTGATGATCGGACGGTTCTTAATAACTTTTTAGGCGTTAAGTACTTATTTGTTCAGAGTGATGGTGAAAATGCTACCAAGATTCCTGCTGGTTATTTTCTGGATCAATCATCTACCCCCATTATTAATTACGATTCTGGCCAGCCAAGCAATATCAAGGACAAAAAAGACTTTATTCCTACCCAGACAAACCGCTATAAATCAAATAATGCTTTCCCACTAATTTACTGGCAAGATAGCTACATTAGTCAGAAACGTTACCACAAGTTATCCCCTACCGAGAAGGAGCGAGCACTGGCAAGTGGGGTGGTGGTTAACCATGAAAACGTTACTAAGGGAATGAAAGCCGCAAATCTTAATAACCACGTCTATAAGTTAAAAAGCAATTTAATATCAAACCGGTTGAATAAGGTTAACCCCAAAAACTTAAAGTATACGGATAGCGAGGAGAAATACCGGATTGAGCTGCCGCAATTAACAAACTCTACTTTTAGACGAAAACTTCGTGGATCTGAACTTCACATTGAGTTTAGTCAAATTAAGTTCACCCCATTTTCAATGAAGGAGCAGCTCAAATATGAGCAGAAACACCTCCAACAGATGGCAACTAATCCTGGCAGTAGCGTTAATTATAAATATAATCAGTATCGTTATTGGCGCTATCATGTTCTTAATGGTTCACCTGATATTAGCTTTAAGATTAACGTTGGCAGCCGCTTTGGTACCGCAACAATTAATCAACCAAAGCAAAGTACCCTTTCATTCTTTAAGCAAGTTAAAAATTCAACGTTGAATATTGGCTACTATGCTGGTGGTCTTCCAGATCATCTTTCGTTTCAACCAACAAAACTTGGTACTTATCAATTAAAGTACCAGGTAGTTGCTGAAAAGCTTGATGATCATTACCAAAATCAATTGGCAAACATTAAGAAGCATGGTTTGCAGAATATCAAGTTTGGTCGGAATCAAATTCAAGGCACAATCAGTACTAGCAGAAAGGGAATCCTTACCTCCTCAATTCCGTACTCAAGTGGTTGGCGGGCAACCGTAAACGGTAAAGCCGTTAAAACAGTTAGAACCAACCAAGCATTCCTAGGAATTCCGCTTTCGGCCGGTACACACCAGATAAAGTTCACTTATCAATTACCTGGCTTCCGTCCTGGCTTAATCGTAAGCATCGCTGGTTTAATCTGGACGCTAGTAGCTGCTTTGATCTCACTAATTATGTTTAACCGAAAAAAATAACTAGAAAAGGCTCCCAACGTCATTTAGACGCTAGAGAGCTTTTTGAGAATAAATTAAATTTTAGCCCGCTTTGGCATTATGAGGTTAAGAACAATTGCCGTAATTGCTGCCATTGCAACTGGTGAACCAAGAAGGTATTGAACCATTTGGGGTGCCCCATGAACAATTTTTTGCGGAATTAACACTAAAGCAATCGTAATCACAATTGGCAATCCGATGATGTAGAGGTCACTTTCTCGGACCTTTAAGTTTCGGATAACATTTAACCCATTTAACATAATTGTCACAGTAATGATAGCGAAAACCCCACCAATTACTGGAGCTGGAATAGCTGCAAGAAAGGCTGAAAGCTTTGTACAGAATCCCAAGATAATGAACCATACCCCAGCGGCGACAAACACAATCTTACTGGCAACACCAGTGATTGAAATAATTCCAGCATTTGTAGAGTATCCCGTAACAGGTGTTGTCCCGGTAATCGTAGCAATTAAACAACTAAGGCCTTCACCAATAATTCCCCGGTTCCATTGCTTATCAGTAATTTCATGATTTGTTACGGCACCCATTGCAAACCAGGTCCCGGTAGTTTCAGTAGTTAAAATTGCATAAATAATAATGAAGGTAAAAATTGCAGTCATATCAAAGTGGATTCCCCAGTGAAAAATTGTTCGTTGAGGAAGACTAAACCATGGGGCTGCTGCAACGGATGAAGCATCAAAACGTCCCATTGAAGCACTAATTGCAGTTCCGACTAACAAGGCAATTACAATTGAACCAGTCTTAAATAACTTTTGAACCTTAGGGAAACGAATACTGATTGCTACACAAACAATTAAGATAGCAGCGGTAATTCCTGCTAATTCCATGTTTTGGTAAACATCACCTTTAGCCTCAAAGATATTATCGTTCAATGCTGAAGGAATTAGTGATAAACCAACGCAAGTAATAATTGTCCCACCAACAACAGCTGGAACTAAACGGTTAATAATTTTTTGGAAGAAGCCGCTTAGCCCAAGCAGGATTAACAAAATTGCACCGACAAGTAGTGCACCCATTAATGTTGACATCCCACCACCATGAAGGCCGCCACTAGCAAGAACAACCCCAGCAGCCGCAGTTAAGGGAACGAATGATGGTCCTTGAGAAACGGGCATTTTCATAAAGTAAGCCGTTTGTAAGATTGTACCAATTCCACAGGCTAAAAACGTTGCTTGGAGCAATCCTGTGGAATCAGCTGCCCCCATTGCCAATAGTCCACCAAGAATAATTGGCGGAACATAAACGTCCATTGCTAAAACGTGTTGTAAACCAAGTAATACTGCTTCTCCGGTTGGAACCTTTTCATCGGGTCCAATCAATAATTGTGCCTTTTCATCCATTAAGTTATCCTCCTACTCTCTTTCATAAACCCTTTTACCAGCAACATAAACACTTTGAATATCTTGTTGTTCGGTTTGATACATTAATCGCTGAAAAACATCAGCAATTGATAGTTTCATTAATGGCTGATATCCATTGACAATCTGAAAGTCAGCTTGAAAGCCTGGAGCAATTTTCCCAACCTTTAGTTGAAGAGCTTTAGCCCCGCCAACAGTCGCCAAGTAAAATGCATTTGCCATTGTTATTCGTGAGTCTTTAACACCACGAGTTGCCGTTGCTAGCGAACTATCAACCCCATCCGTAAGCATCTGTGAAGACTTAATTGCTTGCCGAATATTATGGTAAAGACTTGGCGAATAGCCCCCTGAAATATCGCTCCCTAAGCCAACGCTGTTTCCATAGGCTAACAATTTTTTAACCGCTAAAACCCCATTCCCAAAATAAACATTTGAAATTGGGCAATGGGCAATCGTGGTTCCTCTTTGGCGAAGGGTCGTTAAGTCATCACTAGTTAGCTGGGTTCCATGAGCCATTACTGATTTTTCTGTTAATAGGTGAAAATGATCCATTACAGCCGTATCATGAATGCCAAATCGCTTAATTGCGTATCCATGTTCCCAATTACTTTCACTTAAATGAGACTGAACCGGTAAATCATACTGTTTGGCAAGCTGACCAAGACCAGTTAATGCTTCGTCCGTACAGCTCGGCACAAACCGTGGTGTAATAACCGGAACCACTGTTGATGAAGTCTTCTTTGCTAATTCAAATATCTCTTTAATAAATTGCTCCGTTGCATGAAGAGCACTTACCGATGATTGGTTGCGATAATAATCCGGTGTTTGTTCCGGATTATCCATGACAACTTGGCCAACAAACGCACGTAAGCCTTGTGTAACAGATTGACGTGCTAATTCTACATTAGCATCGTTATGAATCGTCCCAAACATCATTGCAGTAGTAGTACCATGACTAAGCAATTGATGGACAAAATCTTGATAAACACGACGAGCATAGTGAGAATCGGCAAACTTAGCTTCTAACGGAAAAGTATAGTGATTCAACCAATCGGCCAACGGTAATTCAAGTGCTAATCCTGCTTGAGGCCATTGTGGAGCATGGACATGAAGATCAATGAAACCTGGTAATAAGTATTGGTTAGGCTTTAACTCAATTAATCGCCCCGCTTGTCGAGCATCATTTAGTATTTGTGAATACTCAGCATCAACTGGCGACAATGTTCGTGTTATGGTTCCACTACGATCAATACAAATTAAATGATCTTCATGGAATTCTACTTCATTCACATTTTTAGATGTAAAGTAAGTTCCGTGAATAACGATGTTCTCCATCAAATTATTTCCTTTCAATAAATTTGTATCATTAGCTTAACACGAACTATTTTAAATGTAAATACTTAATAATTCGTTTTTATTTAAAGGATAGGAAAAGGGCCTGAAGACTAATTCGTCTTCAGGCCCCTTCTAAGGTTAATTAACAATAATGATTAGTTATTGCCGCTTTCCTTAATGATCTTTTCTTGAACTGACTTAGGAACAGCTGAGTAATGATCGAAAGTCATAGTGAAGGTACCACGACCCTGGGTAGCAGAACGAAGGGCAGTAGCATAACCGAACATTTCTGAAAGTGGAACAAATGAGTGGATTTGTTGAGCGTTACCACGTTCTTCCATACCATCAATGGTACCACGACGAGCAGTAACTTGACCCATAACGTCACCCATGTTTTCTTCAGGAACAACGATGTCAACCTTCATAATAGGTTCGAGGATAACTGGATCTGCTTTCTTAGCAGCGTTCTTTAATGCAAGTGATGCAGCAACCTTGAAGGCGGCTTCACTAGAGTCGACTTCGTGGTAACTACCATCGTAAAGCTTAGCGTGCATATCAACAAGTGGGTAGCCTGCTAATACACCGTTTTGCATAGCTTCCTTCAAACCTTGTTCAACGGCAGGAATGAATTCACGAGGAACAACACCACCAACAATGGCATCTTCGAATTCAAAGCCCTTACCTTCTTCAAGTGGTGTGAATTCGATCCATACATCACCGTATTGACCTTTACCACCAGATTGACGAACAAACTTACCTTGTGCAGATACCTTCTTAGTAAATGCTTCACGGTAGGAAACTTGTGGCTTACCAACAGTAACTTCGGCGTGGAATTCACGACGGAGACGTTCAACAATGATGTCCAAGTGAAGTTCACCCATTCCGGCGATCAAAGTTTCACCAGTTTCTGGGTTAGTTTCAGCCTTAAAGGTTGGATCTTCTTCAGCCAACTTTTGGAGACCCTTGTCCATCTTGTCTTGGTCAGCCTTTGACTTAGGTTCAACAGAAACTTGGATAACTGGGTCAGGGAAGTCCATTGATTCAAGTTGAAGTGGGTGATCAGGATCAGTTAATGAATCACCAGTAGTAGTGTTCTTCAAACCAATAGCAGCAGCAATATCACCAGAGAATACTTCTGGAATTTCGTGTTGTTGGTTGGAGTGCATTTGAAGCAAACGACCAATCCGTTCACGCTTGTCCTTAGTTGCGTTAAGAACGTATGAACCTGATTGAAGTGAACCAGTGTAAACCCGTAAGAATGTTAAACGACCAACGAATGGGTCAGTAGCAATCTTAAATGCCAAAGCAGCAAATGGCTTGTTATCACCGGCAGTCAATTCAACTTCATTACCATCAGCATCGTGAGCAACGAATGGCTTAACATCAAGTGGTGATGGTAAGTAATCAATAACAGCATCAAGCATCATTTGGATACCCTTATCCTTATAAGCTGAACCAGCTAATACAGGGAAGAGCTTTTGTTCCAAAGTACCCTTACGAATAGCAGCCTTAATTTCGTCAACGGAAATTTCGTCACCTTCAAGGTACTTTTCCATGATGTTGTCATCAATGTCAGCTAAGGTTTCGATCAAGGCATCGTGACGCTTTTGTGCTTCTTCCTTCATATCATCAGGAATATCAACAGTGTCCCAGTTAGTACCAAGCTTATCTTCGTCATAAACATAAGCAACCATCTTAACCAAGTCAACGACACCAGAGAAAGTATCTTCGGCACCAATTGGCATTTGGATTGGCAATGGGGTAACGTTCAAACGATCCTTAATAGTTTGAACTGAGTAGTCAAAGTTGGCACCAACTTTATCCATCTTGTTAGCAAACACAATCCGTGGAACGTTAAAGTCATCAGCTTGACGCCAAACAGTTTCGGTTTGTGGTTCAACCCCGGCTTGGGCATCAAGAACAGTTACGGCACCATCAAGAACCCGAAGTGCACGTTCAACTTCGACAGTGAAGTCCACGTGTCCTGGGGTATCGATAATGTTAATCCGGTAATCCTTCCAAACGGCAGTAGTGGCTGCGGAAGTGATAGTGATACCACGTT
>DHKFJ23503__coassemble_1259_pt1 | contig 11133 bp, 13 predicted proteins | sample DHKFJ23503__metabat2_low_PE_006 | metagenome-assembled genome bin DHKFJ23503 | reverse complement strand
CTACCTGAGTCATTTTGGAAATGACGGTCCACAATTCATTGTGATTACTCACCGTAAGGGAACAATGATGAATGCTAATGTCCTTTATGGGGTAACGATGCAGGAGTCAGGAGTATCCAGGATGGTTTCCGTTGATGTTATTGATACCTTAGAAAGTTCAAACGACTAGGAAGAAGGCGTAATTTATGGGATTATTTGATATTTTTCGTCGGCATAAGAAGCACGAGGATAGTCAAGAAAAGCAAACTAAGGAGCTAGAGAACGGTAGTGAGGTACCAGCAGCTTCAGAAAGTGCTAGTAGTGAATCTGCAGTGCAGGAAGCAGCTACTGATGCTGAGCAGGATTCCTCTGCCACTGTAGAATCGCAACCTCAAAGTGAAGCTGTTCCCGAAAGTTCAACTCCAGTATCTTCGGCTCCCGCTGAGCAAAATGTTGAAGCAGAGAGTTCTGTTGAGGAGGAAATGGTCACAAGCCAAAATGATGAACCAGAAGAAACTTCAACGACAGAAAGCAATTCTCAAGTAGCTGAAGAGCAAACTCCTGCACCGGAAAGTGAAGTTAAGGAAGAAACAGAAGAATCAACAGATGTAAATACTGACGAAACGGTTGATGAGGAAAGCACAGCAGCAAAGTATGACCAGGGACTAGAAAAGTCACGGACAGGATTTGGTGCTCGGCTTAATCGCTTCTTAGCTAATTTCCGTCATGTTGATGAGGACTTCTTTGATGATCTTGAAGATTTACTGATTGAGTCCGATGTTGGTTACGATATGGCAATGAAACTTAGCGATGAGCTTCGTGAAGAAGTCAAACTCCAGAATGCTAAGAGCAAGCAGGACGTTTCTAACGTTATTATTGAAAAAATGGTTGAGCTGTATGACGAGGCAGGAAAAGATGAAAAGTCTGACCTGAACTTCGCTAAGGAAGGACCAACCGTGATCATGTTTGTTGGTGTTAATGGTGCTGGGAAGACAACTACCATTGGGAAGATGGCTGCATTGTTTAAGAGCCAGGGGAAGAAAGTCCTTTTGGCGGCAGCTGATACTTTCCGTGCAGGGGCTACCGAGCAACTTGATGTCTGGGCTAAACGTGATGGCGTTGATATTGTTACTGGCCCGGAGAACGGTGATCCGGCTGCAGTTGTATTCGATGCTGTCCAAAAGGCAAAAAAAGAGGATTATGACATCTTATTCGTTGATACTGCGGGACGGTTACAGAATAAGGTTAATTTGATGAAAGAATTAGCCAAGATGAAGCGGATCCTAACTCGTGAAATTCCTGATGCCCCGCATGAAGTTCTCCTTGTATTGGATGCGACGACTGGTCAGAATGCTTTGAACCAGGCTAAATTATTTAAGGAAAGCACGGATGTGACGGGGATTGTCCTAACTAAGCTTGATGGGACTGCCCGCGGGGGAATTGTCTTAGCCATCCGAAGTGAACTCCACCTTCCAGTGAAGTATGTAGGTTTGGGTGAAAAAGTTAATGACCTGCAGAAGTTCGATGCTAGTGAATTCGTTTATGGCCTGTTTAAGGATTTGGTTGAAGTTAATTAGTTGAGGAGTTGCTGATGGAAATTGAAAAAAACGAGCGGATTAATTCGCTATTTGAGTTTTATCAACCGCTCTTAACAGAGAAACAAAACCAGTATCTTGAGCTTTACTATGCTGATGATTTTTCACTTGGTGAGATTGCTGAAAATTTCAACGTAAGTCGCCAAGCAGTGTATGATAATATTAAGCGGACCGAAAAGATCTTAGAAGCATATGAAGCCAAGCTGCATTTAGATGCTGAGTTTCAAGCACGGAATAAGCAAGCTGATGAAATTCAGCAATATGTTAAACAACATTATCCAAACGATCGGCAGTTAAACAACCTTGTGGGACGTTTGGAAAATTTGGAGGAAGAATAAAAGATGGCATTTGAAGGATTAACAGATCGTCTTCAAAAGGCGATGGAAAAGCTACGACGGAAGCCCAAAGTTACCGAAGCCGACCTTCGTGAAACAATGCGGGAAATTCGGCTAGCATTATTGGAAGCCGATGTTAACTTTGCCGTTGTAAAGAATTTCGTTAAAAAAGTTCGGGAAAAGGCTGCTGGTGCGGAAGTCCTTAAGGGATTAAATCCAGCTCAACAAATTGTTAAAATTGTTAACGATGAATTAACTGAATTAATGGGTGAAGAAGCAGTTCCGCTTAATAAGTCTGCCCATATTCCGACTGTTATCATGATGGTTGGTCTTCAAGGGGCCGGTAAAACGACCACTGCTGGTAAATTAGCCTTACGCTTGAAGAATGAAGACAAGGCACGACCACTGTTCATCGCTGCCGATGTCTACCGGCCAGCCGCAATTACTCAGTTAAAGCAGGTTGCTGACCAGATTGATGTTCCGGTTTTTGAAAAGGGAACTGATGTTGATCCGGTTGAAATTGTTCGCCAAGGGATGGAAGTTGCCAAGCAAAATCATAATGACTATGTAATTATTGATACTGCTGGTCGTCTGCAAATTGATGAACAATTGATGGATGAGTTGGCAAACATTAAACAACTTGTGAACCCTGATGAAATTTTGCTGGTAATTGACTCCATGACGGGGCAAAATGCCGTCAATACGGCTCAGGGATTTGATGATAAGCTTGATATTACTGGTGTGGTATTAACCAAGCTCGATGGTGATACCCGTGGTGGTGCTGCCATGTCAATCCGTGCTGTTACCGGAAAGCCAATTAAGTTTGTCGGTGAAGGGGAAAAGATGGAAGATCTTGATGTCTTCCACCCAGACCGGATGGCTTCACGAATTCTGGGGATGGGGGACATGATGACCCTAATCGAAAAGGCCCAGAAAGATTTCGATGAAGAGCAAGCTCAGGCCACAATGGATAAGATGCGTGAAAATACTTTTGATTTTAACGACTTCTTATCACAGATGGACCAAGTAACGAAGATAGGTCCATTAGAAAACATCATTAAAATGATGCCGGGGATGGCCAATAACCCTGCATTAAAGAATTTGAACCTTGATCCAAAGCAATTAGATCACATTCGAGCCATTATTTACTCCATGACTCCAGAGGAACGGGAAAATCCTGACTTGATGAACCCAAGTCGGCGTCGGCGGTTAGCTGCTGGGGCTGGCCGGCCAATTGTGGAAGTTAACCGAATGATTAAGCAATTTAATCAGATGCGGAAGATGATGAAACAAGTTACTAATGGTAATTTTAATGGAATGCAGAATATGTTTGGTGGTCAAATGCCGGGAATGCCAGGTGGTCGAATGGGACAAATGGCGATGAGTCACATGGCACGGAAGATGAAAAAGGATAAGCAAAAGCGGATTAAGAAGTTACGTAAACTACGGAAAAAACACTAAATAATAAACAATAACCAGTTAGTTAAGGGCGATAAGTGATTAGCTAACTGGTTATTATTTTTAAAATTATTATAAAGAGAATAATTTGTTTGAACTGCAAGTTAGAACACACTTAAATAGACATTAATTATAATTATGAAAAATTAATTAAGACCTTTAATCGTAATTTTTCAATTTATCCAATTATCACTTGATTGATTTAAAATTAGACATCTTGCTATCAAAAACTTAAAGGGCTAAAATTACGGTGATTTGGTAAAGCTATGATAAGCCTTTTACAAAACTACATAGAGAAAACTAGCCGATAGGTGGAGTGATTAACATGGTTTCAAAGAGAAATAAAAAGTACTTAATTACAAAACAGGAACGGTTAATTCCGCATTATGGATTGCGGAAGTTAAGTGTAGGGGTTGCTTTTGTTTTGTTATCAACGTCAATTTTAATGGGGATGGCCACAAAAGCTCAGGCTGATACTGTTGACGGAGAAGCTAATCAGGAGATTGGTCAAACTACTAAATCTTCAGTAAAAGGCTCGACTAATTCAGTTACCCTGAAAGATAATCAAGCACCGACTGAAACTTCGACAACACAAAAACAGGATCAGACACCAGCAAAATCGACTGCTTTGGATAATGATTCTCAGCAGACCGTTCAAGCAACCGTTACCCCAACCACTTCCATTAATGATCAGGTTGGCAGAACAATTAATGTTGTTACTCATGACGTTACTGAAACTACTGGAAATAAGGCAACAGGATAACGGGGGACAACTGACCTTGATTTAGAATTGTCCGTGGCTGCTGACGAGATTAGTAAGATTAAGAATGGTGATTATCTTGATATTAGTTTAGGCCTTCCTTATACCACAGTTGATAATCATACTTATGTTTTTAGCTATGGTGCGGTAAATAAAGATAATCAGACGCCAATTTATTATCAAGGAATGATTGTTGGATATCTAGTTCCTGCAGGAAATACAGAAAGTTATAAGCAATCAGTTCCTCAATATTCAGGGTCGGCTAATCCTAATTGGAATGTTATTGATAATGACAGTAGTGAAGAACTTGCAAATCTTGGAAGCAATGGTTATTACCAAATCGTTTTTAATAATGCCCTAAGCGAATATGTAAAAAGGGAATCCCGGTAAGAATAAGAAGTTAACGATTAGTGCGAACCTAACTTGGTACAATCCGAGTGGTAATGGTGAAAGAAGTGTCTATAAACCCAGTGAGATGATTTCTCTTTATGGTAATAATCAATCATCCTCGAAGTATACGCCAAGCGATGACTTGAAGATTGGTAATCAGACATTTTCTAGTGGTATTAGTTTAAGTGTTGTCCCTAAAAAGCAGGGGACTAGTGAAATCCCGGTTGCAGATAAGATCGTTCAAAATTCGCAAACTGGTAGTATTCAGGCTCACACATGGATGAAAATTGGGGATAGAGAGTATCTTCAAATTGTCGACCCAACTCAGAGCGTGGGAATCTCACTAAAAAATTTAGGAAGGAACTTTACAATAACCGTAACGAAACCAGCTAGTAACGAGAATGTTAAAACTAGTTTTGTAAGTGCAAAAGACCTGAAAAAGCAATTACAAAAGAACATTGTTCCGGTTGGTAATAATGACTCATCATACCTTAGTGATCAAATCGCTAACGAGGACTTTTACCTCTCGGATCAATTTGCCTACACAACGCCCCAAATAAATGTTGTTGTTTCAAACACTGGTGATAACCAATTAACTTATCATGTAACAATTGAGGGAGATTATGAGGGATTTAGAACAACTTCAAAAGATGAAACTTCAGCAATAACCTTAATCACATGGAAACCCACTGACCAAGTTGCACTAATGCCAGGTAAAGGAATTAATAATTTTAATGAAGATTATCAAAAAGTTTCTTATCATAACAATAAGTGGCTTAACGGCTATCAGATTCAGAGTAAGGCAGTATTCGACTATATGAATAGTCATCCTTGGCATGTTACTGTAAGCAGTCAAGGTAATTCTAAGCCTGAATACGATTCAGATTATGGCTATTGGATTGGCGCAAGTACAAATGCAAAGCCAACCAATAAAGCATATGTCGACTTAACATATTATGGTTTTGTTAACCAAACGATCCATTATGTTGATGTAAATGGTAATCAGATGCTGGGTAATGATGGTAAAACGATTCCTGATACACCTCGTCTGGTGACCTTTACTAGTGATACTGGGGAAGAGGGTTCCTTTAAGACAGATAGCTACTTTAGCGATACCAACATTCCTCCGGTAAAGGATTATTCAACTTATCGGGGCCAAAAGTCGACTGATGGTAAGAAGATAACATACAGCGGAGAAAAGATTACTAAGATTGGTGATGAAGGTAAATTTACGTATCCTCATTCTGATTTTATTGAATATGTTGTGTATGTTAAGAATAGTGATCCAAAACCAACTCCACAGCCGGAAACAGTAAAAGATAGTAGAACTGTTACTGAAACAATTCATTATGTTTATCAAGATGGAACCAAAGCGGCAAATGATGAAACACAACAAATCACCTTTACACGAACTGGTTCTAAGACATCCAATAGTACTACTTGGAATGATTGGATACCTGCAGAAGGAACATTTAATGAAGTAGTATCACCTGAAATTAAGGACTATACTCCCAATATAAAGGCAGTTAATGAAATCAAGGTAGTTCCAGAAGATAACAATATTGAAAAAACTGTTATTTATACTAAGAACTCGACCCCAACTCCAGAGCCAACACCAACACCGACTCCAGCACCACAGCCAACATCTACACCAACGCCAACACCAGCTCCTAAACCACAGTCAACGTCAACTCCAAATCCGGCACCAGAACTTCAGACTCAACTGACACCAAAGTCAGCGCCACAACCAGGAACAAGTAATCCTTCTTCTAAGTCTGAAGGGTTAGTTGAGCCTCAAGCCGAGTCACAGCTAGTACAAAATGAAAGTCGGCAACTACCGCAAACCGGATCAGAACAAGCTAAGGGATTAATGGCTCTTGGTATTGCTAGCTTATTGACTAGTTTCGGCCTTGGAATGAGGAAAAAGAAAAATATTTAAGCTGTCAAGAAAAAATACTTTACATTCTTTTGGAAGACTGGTATATTATTACCTGTTAAGAAATTTATAGGGAGGTGCAAAGAATGTCCGTTAAAATTCGTTTAAAGCGTATGGGTTCAAAGAAGCGTCCATTCTACCGTATTGTTGTAGCTGACTCACGTGCACCACGTGATGGTCGTTTCATTACTTCTTTAGGTACTTACAACCCATTAACCACTCCTAAGGAAATCAAGTTTGACGAAGATGCCATTATGGATTGGTTACAAAAGGGTGCTCAACCTTCTGACACTGTTCGTAACATGCTTCAAAAGGCTGGAGTTATGAAGAAGTTCCACGAATCAAAGTATGCTAAGAAGTAGTGATGTTTAGTCATGACTGAGACAAATATTGAAGGGCTGGTTCGTAGTTTAGTAACTCCATTGTTAGAACATCCGGATGCTCTAACAATTACCAAGTCTGAAGATGATCGCTTTCAACGCTATGTCGTTGATGTTCATCCCCAAGATGTTGGTCGCTTAATTGGGCGGCAGGGACATATTGCTTCAGCACTGCGTACGGTCGTTGAAGGAGCACGTCCACGACGCTCTAATTCAAAAAAGGTCCGGTTACTAATAAATGACCACCGTCACTAAAATAAAAACTCCCACACTAATCTGTGGGAGTTTTTGTCAATTTTAGGAGAATTTGAATGAAATTTTATAATGTTGGAAAAATAGTAAATACTCACGGGATCCGTGGTGAAGTTCGGGTGATTCCCACTACCGACTTTGTTGATGAACGGTTTGCCAAGGACGCTAAGTTATATTTGGCTAATCAACAGGGAGAACCACTGGAGTTAACAATTGAATCATCACGCCCACATAAAGGTTCAATTCTTGTTAAGTTTGTTGGATATGACAATATTAATGATGTCGAGAACTTCCGCAATCGTGAGTTGAGGGTTAGTGAAGAGGATCAACAGCCACTCGAAGAAGGTAGTTATTATTATCATCAAATTATTGGCTTGACTGTTAAGACAATTGATGGTCGTGAATTAGGAAAAATTAAGGAGATCCTTTCCCCTGGTGCCAATGATGTTTGGGTTGTCCAACGACCGCATCAAGCCGACTTATTGCTACCCAAGATTGATGATGTGGTAAAGAAGGTTGATCTGGATAATGGCGTAGTTGAGGTGGAACTATTGGAGGGACTTGAATAATGCGAATTGATATTTTAAGTTTATTTCCTGATATGTTTCAGGCAACTCTCGGTGAATCAATCGTTGGGAAGGCTCAAGATAATGGCTTCCTCGACATTAAAGTAACAGATTTTCGTGATTACACTGATAATAAACATAACCGGGTTGATGATACCCCATTTGGCGGTGGTGCCGGAATGCTCCTCCAAGCGCAACCAATTTTCGATGCCATGGCAGCAATTGATGAGGAAACAAAAGATCGTTATCCCAAAGGAAGGGTAATTTTGATGGATCCCGCTGGGCGAAGGTTTGATCAGGACTATGCCCAAGAATTATCACAAGAGGAACACCTTACATTTATCTGTGGTCACTACGAGGGGTATGATGAGCGAATTCGGAGCTTAGTGACAGATGAAGCATCATTAGGTGATTATGTCCTTACTGGTGGTGAACTAGCTGCAATGGTGATGATCGACGCTACCGTGCGCTTTGTTCCTGGCGTCTTAGGGAATATGTCTTCACCAATGGGCGACTCCTTTAGTAATGGCCTGCTAGAGTATCCGCAATATACTCGACCTGCAGACTTTCGGGGGATGAAGGTTCCTGAGGTTTTAACCAGTGGTAATCATCAGAAAATTAAAGAATGGCGTCAACGTGAGGCATTACGACGGACACTTGAACGTCGCCCCGATTTGTTAAAGACGGCCAAACTGACTCGTGAGCAACAGTTGATGCTTGAAGATTTGAAACTCGATCAAGATCCGGATGTTCCAGACTAGAAAGGGGTTCAAATGAAAAAGTTTATTCAACGATTACTATGGAAGCAGGATCCTGCCCTTTATCGCAGTAAGGATGCCAAACTAACCCCCAGTTTGCGGACAATTGATTTAGTTGGCCTGGGGACCGGAATGGTTGTCGGGACAGCAATCTTTACCCTGCCAGGAATTGTCGCTGCTGAACATACGGGGCCAGCAGTGCCATTGGCATTTATCGTTGCCGCGATTGGGGCCGGATTATCAGCGCTAGCGTATGCAGAGACTTCATCTGTACTGCCGTTTGCTGGTTCAGCCTTTTCATGGATTAATGTTCTTTTTGGCGAGTTTTTTGGTTGGATTGCTGGCTGGGCACTTTTGGCTGAGTATTTTATTTCAGTTGCTTTCGTTGCGTCAGGCTGGTCAGCCTATATGCAGGGGTTTCTCGCTAGCTTTGGTATTAAATTGCCCACAGCATTAACGGGGGGCTTCAATCCGCAGCGGGGTTCATATGTTGATATTTTAGCTGCAATTGCTATTTTAGCCGTGGGAATTTTAATTTCTCGTGGAGTTCACCAGGTGAGTCGGATTGAGAATATTATTGTCAGCGTTAAGCTCCTGGTCATTTTAATGTTTATTGTTGTCGGTATGACGGCTATTCATCCGCAAAACTATTCGCCATTTATTCCGCCTCATGTCGCTGGAACAACATTTGGTGGCTGGCAGGGGATCCTTGCCGGAACAGCACAAATTTTTATTGCTTACGTTGGCTTTGATGCAATTGCGGCTAATACGGCTGAAACAATTAATCCCCAAAAAACAATGCCGCGAGGATTAATTGGGACGCTGGTTTTAGGAACTGGCTTTTTCATTGCAGTGTCTCTCGTCCTTGTGGGGATGTTTAAATACAGTCGTTATGCAAATAACGCAGAACCAGCCGCTTGGGCACTCCGCCAGTCGGGTCATTACCTTACTGCTAATTTGTTATCAATTGTTGCTATTGTTGGAATCTTTTCGGCATTAATTGCGATTCTATTAGCCTCATCACGGCTGATCTATGCTTTTGGTAGAGATGGTCTTCTTCCCCGAAGCTTGGGTCATATCGATCGTAAGCATGTGCCTAATCGGGCATTATGGATGATTACGTTTTTGGCAATGATCCTGGGCTCCGTTTTTCCGTTCACGTTCTTGGCAACACTAGTATCTGCGGGAACCCTTGTGGCATTTATCTTTGTTTCACTAGGAATCTATGCTCTTCGTCCTCGAGAAGGGAAAGATCTTCCTGAAGCTCAGTTTAAAATGCCCGGTTATCCGGTATTGCCAACAATCTCAGCTTTATTTTCTGCAGTGATTTTCTGGGGATTGAATGCCGATGCTAAGATTATGATGGTTCTTTGGTTCCTTATTGGCTTAATTATTTACTTTGCCTATGGTATTCGTCATTCGATTATTAATCAGGAACATCAATCAAAATAACCCTTGAAAGGGAAATGAAAAGCTAGTATAGTAATAGATGGCTGTTTAGCCATAAGAAACGGTATTCCGCTGCCCACATCGGACATGAATGTCGGCGAAAGGAAAGAATTTTTTATGCGTCAAAACAAGTTAATCGAAAAGATTACTGCAAGTCAATTACGGGATGATATTCCAGATTTCCGTGCCGGTGATACTGTTCGGGTTCACGCCCTCATCGTTGAAGGTTCACGTGAACGTGTTCAGATGTTTGAAGGTATCGTTATCAAGCGTCACGGTGCTGGTATCAGTGCTACCTACACTGTTCGTAAGATCAGTAACGGTGTTGGTGTTGAACGGACTTTCCCAGTTCACTCACCACGTGTTGCTAAGATTGACGTTCTTCGTCATGGTCGTGTACGTCGTGCTAAGTTGTACTACTTACGTGAACGTACTGGTAAGGCTACTCGGATCGCTGAAAAGCGTCGCGACAAGTAGTAAGAGAGAACCCTTGTGTAGCAAGGGTTCTTTTTGTTTTTAAATTTAATTTTGGGTAAGAAATAGGGCGAAAAAATAATAACCCAAAAGCTAATGGTAGGTTTTTGGTAGGTTTTTCTACAAATTATCAAGTTTAGCTGCCTCCTCATTAATAACATTTTGTGTTACGTGAAGATAAATCTGTCGAGTAATGTTTCCGTTACTATGCCCAACTCTTTTTTGAATCACATACAGAGGGACACCTAATTCTGCTAGTTTAGAAATATGAGTGTGACGGAAAATATGACTACTTAGTGGCTTGTCGATTTTGAGATTATTTTTTGCTGTACGTAAAAAGGAATTTACAGCCGAGGTTTGAATTGGTGTTCCATTTTGCGTGCAAAAGATAAAATCTCTGCTATTATGATTATGTTTACGATCAAAGTATATTTTAACGGCCTTTTCTGGAAGAATAACGGTTCTTGTAGATGAGGCTGTTTTTGTATGTTCACTTTTCTTTTGTTGAGATATTTTAATATGGTTATATTCGAGGGTACCGTCAATATTTACGAACCAACGTTCATCTTTTTTATAGACATCATCGAAATTAAGAGCAGTTGCTTCGCCAATCCTTGAACCTGTTAGGTAAAGCCATTCGAATAGTTGAGCATAATTTTTGTTACGCTTATATGTGTAATCGAGCAGGGCCTTCATTTCACTTTCTTCCAGAAATTTATTTTGTATTTGCTGACCGCTGATAGGTGATGTATTTTGCAAGTAAAAAGTGCAGAGAAATGCAATGACTTTTTACATAGTCTT
>DHKFJ23503__coassemble_1042_pt1 | contig 13482 bp, 10 predicted proteins | sample DHKFJ23503__metabat2_low_PE_006 | metagenome-assembled genome bin DHKFJ23503 | reverse complement strand
ACACGCCAAAAGTAGTTGGGGGATCGCTCCCTGCGAGGATAGGACGTTGCCACGCAACAAAGAAAGACCAATTCAGTTTTAATTACTGAATTGGTCTTTTTGTTATTCGAGCCAATTTGGCAGGTGGTACCATAACTAATCAGTGAAAGTTTCATATAAATCCGTAGTGATCAGAACTATGTAATAACGGGGAACATTTACTTTAAGGGTTGCAGCAAACAAAATTGGTAATTGCTAAAAGGAAGAAAATAAATACTGCAAGGCAAACACCACAAAGAGTTGTTAACAATGAGTACAGTTGATTTTGATTAATGAAATTCTGGTATTCTTAACTGAATGGCAAATTGAAAAAAGGTATAATAATGGGAAAAGGAGGAAGTCAAGATGAAACTTGATCAGGTTAGGGTAGCTCAATTAAGCGATCTTGAGGGAGTTGTGGCATTATATAAAACTGTATGTGATCATCAGTCATTAGATAAATACGGTGCTAAGTGGACCTGGGGAGAGTACCCGAGTGTCGATGGCTTACGTGACTTTATTCAACAAGCCACGGTAGTAGTTGGGATTAAGGATAACCAAATCATCGCAGCTGGGGTAATGACGACTGGAGAGGAATATCCTGATGTGGACTGGCCTACAAAGGCAAGTGAACAAGAAATTGGTATCTGGCATTTAATTGCAGTTCATCCAGATTATCGACGAACGGGAATTTCTCACCAGCTTTTAGATGGCCTGCTTGATGAAGCAAGGCGAGAAGGGAAAAAGGTAATTCACCTTGATGTCTTAGCTGATAATCTTCCTTCTGAAAAGCTTTATTCAAAAATTGGTTTTCGGATCATCAAAGAACTAATTATTCACTATGATGATATTGGAGATCAACAAGCTAAGGTAATGGAATATCAATTATAAGATAACCGTTCTCTAGTAGGAATTACTGCTAGGAAACGGTTATTTTTATTTGAAAGTAGACTGATGATTTTTAAGAGCACCACTAGCAAGTGATAAATAATCATTTTAATTTATTGAACAAAAGCGCTAAAATCCTCTATTTACACTGTTTTAATTACCAAAATTATGAAATATAAAATATAGTATTTATGGTAAAAACGCGAAACATTGGTTCAATAGATGAAAAATCTTTCATTACAGTTATTCGTAATTTAAGGAAAACTTTAGGCTTTTAATATCAAAAAAGTTTCAGTTATATTTATCAATTGAAAGACAAATAGAGTTACTGCTATAGCAATAAATTAGCTTCATAAATGGGAAAATTGTCTAACTTCTTACTCTTATTTTTTAACTGATTAATTTAAAAAATAAAAAATAATTGATAAATAAATTTGTCGCGACTACAATGATAATAGCATCAAACGATTATTTACGGAGGAAGTTGGTATTGTGAAAAATCGAAAGAGGATAAGCGATAAAGTTCTAGTCGGAACTGTGGCCGTTACTGGTGCCACCCTTCTTGGGGCTTCTACCTTAAACGCACAGGCTGATACTGCGCAACAGACAGTTAAGAATAATGATGTAAACGTTAACCCGCAGACGCCACAACAGGCTGCTCAACAACGTGTCGATACTGCTCAATAACAAGTTAACACTCAACAACAAGTTGTTAACTCTGGTGTTCAAACAGTTAATAGTGCTCAAAATACGGTTAAAGCTGACCAATCTGCAGTTAATGCTCAACAAGCAGTTGTAAATAGCGCTGCGGCTGAAGCAAATTCTGCTAGTGCGGCAGTTGAGTCTGCTGTAACAAGTGCCGCTCAAAGCCAGGGTAATGTTCAATCCGCTGCCAGTGCTGTCCAAGCAGCTAATAGTGCTGTTTCTGGTCAGCAACAAGTAGTAAATAGTAATAGTGCTCAGGTAAATAGCGATCAAAGTGCTGTTAGCTCTGCTAAGGAATTACAAGCAAGCGCAGAAGCACGGTTAAGTGACTACATTGTTGCTTCACAGGCTGCGGCAACTTCGGCCTTTAACTTTGCGTAGGAAAATGCACAGAAGGCAGTTAATGATCAACAAGAGGCTGTTAATGCTGCATCACAAGCTGTTAATACGGCTCAATCAGCAGTGCAAGCTCAACAAAATGCTGTTTCAATTGCTCAGCAAACAGCTTCACAGGCTGCTGCTCAAGTTGCTAAGGATGCTTCTGCTGTTGCTGATGCTCAACAACGTTTGGATGCATTGAAGAATAACGGTAGTAATGACAATGTCACCGCAACTGCTCAATTGCAATCAACAATTTCTCAATTACAAAAGCAATTGGCAAATGACAAGCAAGCGGCTCAAAATGCTCAACAGATGCTTGAATCTGCCCAACAGAATTATGATCATGCTACTGCTGCTCAAAAAGCAGCTGAAGAAAAGGTTAACCAAACTAAAGCTGCCTTAGCAAAGGCGCAACAAGCAGTGACTACTGCTCAGGCTAATGCTACTGCTGCTCAACAAAAGGTGGCTACTGCTAAGGCCGATGCACTGAAGGCTTTGGAAACTTACAACAATTACAAGAATGATAATGGTGTACCAACTGTTAAGACACCAAGTGATATTGTTCAACAGTACGAAAGCTACATTAACGGTAATCGTTACAATAGCCCACAGGTTAAGTCTGATTGTGCAGAAGGAATTGCCCTGAATGGTGGAGACCCTGCCAAGGGATTAATGGCAGCAGGGTGGACAAGTACTGATGGCGGTAAAACCTGGACTCCAATATTGAAGACCAACTACCAAGCAACTGATCAAGATAAGGCTGAGAAAGTTGATCCAAGAAACATGACTGCTGCTCAGCAAACCGAGATTACAAAGTTTGCTGCCCAGATTGTTAATAGCTTCCGTGATAGTTTCCAATCGACGGCTGCTGGTGCCGCTCACAGTTACGGCAAAGTTAAGGTTTCACCTTACGCCACTGAACTTGGTAACCAAGTAATTGACGGTGCTTATAACAATAGTGGTTGGAATAAGAGTAATAACGCAACTGGTTCACCACATAATGAAAATGGGATGGTTGCCGCTGCTAATAAGGCGGGTCTAAACACTGGCTTTGTGGGTGAAAACCTTTCAACCGGGTTATTACTTGACCCTGCTTCACTTCACCGGAACCTTATACAAAGCATGTCAATGGCTGATGTTAAGCAAAGTATCTACGCTGGAATTCTAGCAATGATCTACCAAGATGTTGAAAATTCAGCTGCTGCTCCCCTTTACTATGGATTCGGTGGTCACACAGAAGCATTTCTTAATGATCCAAAGGGAATGAACGGTATTTCCTATGATGATAACGGTGATCAGTACATGACCGTTACTATTGATAAAGATGGTTGGGTTCACTACAACTTCTTTGATGATGGTCGCGCTAGTCAAGCAGTAAAGAATAAGCTTGCTCAAGGGGCAATAACTCCTGAAAATGCTAGTGCTGCACAAATCAACAATGCTCACAACGATTACCTTCAAAAGGAAGGTGCAGTTACTACAGCTCAAAATGCCGCAACTGCTGCCCAAAACGGGGTAACAACAGCACAAGCTAATGTTGCTACCGCCCAAACTGCAGTTAATAATGCTACTGCTGCTCAACAAAAGGCTGCTAACGAAACTCTTAACCAGAAGGCTGTTATGGCAAATGCCCAAGCAGCAGTTAACTCAGCAAACGAAAATATTAATAATTTGCAAGCTAAGTTAGCTAAGGTTCAAGCAGATTTGAATGCTATTAACGGAAGTGTTCAAGATAAGGCTCGTCAATTAGCCCAAGCTCAAACAAACCTAGCTGCTGCTCAACAGAAGTTAAATGCTTCAAAGAATGTTCAAGCTAGTCGGGACGCTGCTGTTAACGAAGCCAACGCTAAGTTGAACCAGTTACAACAGAACGTTCAAGCAAAGCAAAACGACTTACAACAAGCCCAAAGCGAACTTCAAAATAAGAAGAATGAGTATTCTCAATTGAATAGTCAAATTCGGTTGGCTAAGGTCTTTGGTACATCCCTTGCCGCTGTTTCACCACAAAGCAACTACGAGAAGGCAATTAGTGATGCTAAGAAGGCAGTTGCTAGTGCCCAACAAAAGTTAAGCGATGATACTCAAGTTTACAAGGCAAGTCAGGCAAAGCTCCAAGAGTTAACTGCAACGGTTAGTCAACTTCAGACAATCTATGAAGCAGCTCTTTCAAATGCTAAGAAGTCTGACGCAGTTCAAAATGATGCAGCCGTTAAGAAAGCTAAGACTGCTCTAGCTGCTGCCCAGTTGAAGGTTCAAGTTGAAACTGGTAAATTAACGCAACTTAAAGGAACCTTGGATAAGGATCAGACAACCCTTGATGTTGCTAATGGTGACTTAACTAAGGCTCAAGAAAAGCTAAATAGTCTTCAAAACGAATTGAAGCGGGCTCAGATTACTCTCGATGGTTTGAGTCACCCATACATCCCTTCAACTCCTGCTGTTGAAGGAACTGATTCTGAAGGCGAAACTACTACGAGTTCAAAAGTTACTAGTGACGCTAATTCAGCTACTGACCAAACTGAAGCTAACTCAACAAGTAATGATAATGCTTCAACTTCTGAAGCTGCTAATGACGCTTCACAAAATGAAACTCAAGAAGCAAACGTCACGACTGAAGCTAATTACGAAGAAAACGATCAGCAGGTTCTTACTAACAAGGTTCAAAACCCAGGTAACTTGAACCGGGCCTCTGAAGAAGCATCTGTGAAGAGTGAAATTGCTGCTCAGATTGCAGCACGGAATGCTCACGCTGCTAATGACAACATGATGGCTGGCTTTGATGATCCGTACGACAATTACTACGACCTTCAACAAGAAGCTGCAAGTATTCCATCTGCTCCGCTTGAAGGGTATACTCGTCAACTTAGTGGTGGAAAGATCAACGCTAAACTTGAAGCTGCTATTAAGAGTGGTCAAATCAAGTTGCCTTCAAGCAACACTAAGTCTGAAGCAAAGAAGCAACCAAAAGTTAACAAGGATAGTCTTACAGCCATGACGGTAGTTGCTGCAGGAGCTGCTCTTGCTACTGGTGCTTCATTGAATAAGAAGCGGAAGAACAAGGTTGCTAAGAAGCTAGAAGATAATGAATAGTTAAAATTTGAGTTAAATTACTCAAGATAAAAAGAGTGAAGCTGAGAATTAAGTTTCTCGGTCTCACTCTTTTATAGTTTTATGATAAGTTATTAGGGAAGATAAATGAAAATTGAGGGATACGATGACAGAGAAAGCAACGATAAAAAATGCAATTTTAAATGGGTTATACGATCGAAATTATCAAGCCCACCAGCAATTTACACCAAAATTGATCGGAAATGAGGATGGCACAATTTGGGAAACGCTTCGTTATGAGTTAATGAATTGTAAGTCATTTACTTGGGCGGTGGCGTTTATCACCAGTGATATATTGACACCACTTAAAGTTATCTTGGCTGATCTGGCTCGTCAGGGGATTCAAGGAACACTCATTACCAGTGATTACCTTGGCTTCAATTCTCCACAGATGTTTGCGGAATTGCTTAAGATTCCTAATTTAAAGGTCATGCTTACTACGATTCCCGGCTTTCACACCAAGGGGTACTTTTTCACTCATGATGGATATTCGACAGCGTTAATCGGAAGTGCAAATTTTACCCGAGCAGCCTTGCTCCAAAACCATGAAACGATGCTGAAGGTAACTTCAAGCCAACATTCAACCTTATTTTCACAAGTTGCCACTGGGATAAGTCACCTTCAAAATGAAAGTCACCCGTTAACCGAAGAGTGGATTGCAAATTATGCTAAAAGTTGGCAGTCACCAAAAACGAGTAATGGTTCAAACCAAAGTAATCGGAAAATTATCCCAAATCAAATGCAACGGGCAGCTCTCATAGAACTTCAGGGCCTAATCGATCGGGGTGCACACCGGGGATTAGTAGTTTCGGCAACGGGGACCGGCAAAACCTACTTAGGAGTATTTGCTGTCAAGGAGAACCGGCCACAAAAATTTCTCTATGTTGTTCACCGGGAACAGGTTGCACGAAAAGCAATGCAGAGTTTTCAGCGGGTTATCGGTGGTTCGCAGGAAGACTTCGGCCTCATAAGCAGTCAACACCATGACTTTTCACCACGGTACCTTTTTGCAACGGTCCAAACATTAAGTCAGAAAAAGGTTCTTGAGGGACTCTCTCCTCAAATGTTTGACTTTATTTTAGTGGATGAAGCACACCGGGCAGCTGCTCCTAGTTATCAACGGTTAATGGATCATTTTAAGCCAAAGTTCTGGTTGGGGATGACGGCAACTCCAGACCGGATGGATAACCAGGATGTTTATGGGATCTTTGACTACCATATTGCTTACGAGATTCGCCTGCGAGATGCTTTGAACAACGACATGCTAGTTCCATTTCACTATGTGGGGGTTCAGGATTATGAAGCTAATGGTGAAGTGATTGATGAGACAACTAATCTAAAACGGTTAGTAGCTAGTGAACGGGTAAAGTATGTTTTAAGACAGTTAGAATACTATGGCTATTGTGGGCGACAACCGCGAGGACTGGTCTTTTGCAGTCGGCAAGCAGAAGCACGTGAATTAGCGAAACAATTCACTGCTTTAGGGCATCCGGCAATTGCATTGACAAACCAAGATAGCAATTATCAACGTCAAGAAGCTGTAAAGCGACTGGAAAATGGTGAACTTGAATACCTGATTACCGTTGACCTATTTAACGAGGGAGTTGATATTCCGTCATTAAACCAAATTGTGATGCTGCGAAATACTGAATCACGGATTGTTTTCCTCCAACAACTAGGACGTGGATTACGGAAATACCCGGGGAAAGACTTTGTCACTGTGATTGATTTTATCGGTAATTATAAGCACAATTACATGATTCCGTTAGCGCTAAACGATGATTCGAGCCGGGATCAGGATCAAGCGCGGTGTGAAGTCCAACTTCCACAAAACATTGGTGTTTCCACGATTAACTTTTCACGGGTTGCCAGCGAGCGCATTCTAACCTCGTTGGAGAAGACGAAGCTTGATTCAATGGCGGAACTTCGTCGAGCATACCATGAGTTGGAACAGCGATTAGGGCGAGCACCGCTATTAATAGACTTTCTTCAATCCGGTTCAGTGTCCCCCGTTGTTTTTGCCCGAAATAAGCTTCTTGATAATTACGGGAGCTTTTTGGTTAAAATGGGTGAAAAGGTAAAACTAAATCGGTACGAAAACCAAGTCTTGACATTTATTACGAAGGAACTTTTAAGCGGGAAACGAGCACACGAATTAATTCTTCTTTCACTATTGAAGGATCAAGACGTCACTAAGGAGCAGTTGATTAGTGATTTAGAGCAAAACAACTGCTATGTTAATGCGGCAGTTTTGCGTTCCCTAACAGATGTTCTTAGTTTACGGTTCTTTGATGTAAAAGCCGGAAAGCAAACGAAGAAGCAACAGTATGGTGATCAGTCAATCATTGCGGTTAACCAGGGTATATACCAGTTGAATTCCCAAATTAAGGATTCGCTAAAACAGAATTCAGCTTTTCAGCGACTCTTTGTTGATGTGCTTGAAACTGGGTTAGCATTAAGCAAAAAATATGATCAACGTCAGCAATTCACCCTTTACCAGCAATATGATCGGAAGGACGTTTGTCGACTATTAAACTGGCCATTAGACGTTAGTGCTCCGATGTATGGCTATCGAGTTGCTGAAAGCGAGTGCCCGATTTTCATCACGTATCACAAGAAATCGCCAAAGCAACGGAATGCAATATATGATAACCAGCTTCAGGATGGTCAATCATTACGCTGGTATACTCGGTCACCGCGTCATCTATCCTCTGCTGAGGTACAGCGTTTGCTTGCAGGAGTTGATGAGGGTCACCAACGGGAGAAACTGCATCTTTTTGTTAAGCGGAGCGATGCCGTAGGAAAGCAATTTTACTACTTAGGAACCGCTAAGATTGATCCGGCTTCAGTGAGGGAAGAAATGCTTGGTGAAAAGAAAAAAGCGGCGGTGGGGATGAACCTTGTTTTAGAACATCCGCTACCTACCACGATGGCAAAAACATTATTTGAATGATGATTTTGTAGTTTAAAACGACAAAGAGACCGAGATAATTCTCGATCTCTCAAAGTAAGTAAGATAGGTAGTTATCGCTACCTGTTTTTAAGTTTATCATAATTGCTTTAATAAGCAAATTATTATTAGACAATCCTAACTAAAATGTTAAACAATCACATATTTAAAAGCGATTTCATCATGAGAATGCCAATGCTAGTCAATCAAAGCCGTTTGGATTAAAATATAAGAAGTTACGAATAAAAAGGTGATTAAGATGAAAACAGTAAAAATCGGGAACACAAATTGGCAGGTATCGAATATTGCATTAGGAACGATGCGGATGGGAAATTTGGCGGTTTCTAAAGTAGTTGATGCTTTACAAGCCGCTCATGAAGCTGGAATTAACTTTATTGATTCGGCAGATATCTATGGTAATGATCCAGAATTAGGAAGAGGTTCGTCAGAAATCCATTTTGGTGAGGCTTTGGCCCAGAGTGGCTTAACTCGAGCAGACTTCTTTATTCAGTCTAAAGTGGGACTGTTTGCCAATGCAGATAATCAAATTATCCGATATGATTCATCCAAATCTCATATCCTTAAGGCTGTAGACGGCATTCTCAGTCGGATGAAGGTGGATTACTTAGATTCCCTACTAATTCACCGTCCTGACCCGCTAATGGACCCTAGCGAGGTTGCTGAGGCGTTTGACGAGCTTCAGGCTGCAGGGAAGGTTCGTCATTTTGGCGTCTCCAATTTTAATCCTCAACAAATAGCCCTATTACAATCAGCAGCGGACCAACGATTATTGATCGATCAGCTTCAATTCGGCTTGAAGCACACGGGGATGATTGACTTTGGCCTACACACAAATATGACGGATGATGGGTCGGTTAACCATGACGGTGGTCTTCTTGATTACCTACGATTGAATAAAATGACTATCCAGACATGGTCGCCATTTCAGTATGGGACTTTTGCGGGAACATTTATTAACAATGAGCAATTTCCAAAATTAAATGCTGAATTAGCTAAGTTAGCTGATAAGTATGGCGTTAGCAAGAATGCCATTGCGGTAGCTTGGATTTTGAAGCACCCAGCCAATATGCAGGTCCTAATTGGGACAATGAATCCGCAACATATTCAAGATAGTGCAGCAGGAAGCGATATTACGCTGACTAACCAAGAGTGGTATGACTTATACCTTGCCGCAGGAAACACTTTGCCATAAAAGACTCATGAAAAACTACCAAACCTTTTATCGACGAATTACTAAGCCATTTGTTCAGCATCCCTGGCTAATTCGCAGTCTTCGCTGGTTAAATGGGGCAATTGTGGTAGGAATGTACGTTTCGTATATTTTATTATTGCTTTGGGTTGCCCTTTTTGCAGGTGGTATTAATGAGCTTCTTCCGTTAGTGTTCATTCCGGGAGTTGGTTTTGTTCTTCTATCGTTAATTCGGCATCATCTTAATTACCCGCGGCCATATGAGGAATGGCCGATTAAACCACTGATCCCGCGAAAAGGCAGTGGAGATTCTTTACCTAGTCGGCACGTGTTTTCAGCAACCGTAATCGCAATGAGTGTTATGAGTGTTTCACGAGTGTTAGGGTTAATCTTATTAGCTCTTGCGGTGATCTTAGCCATGGTCCGCGTGATTGGCGGAATTCATTATCCCCGAGATGTTATTGCCGGATTCTTCTGTGGCTTGGCGTGTGGCATAGTGCTAGTAATTTAAAGTTAATAACAAAAAATGAGGCAATGAACCAACTCGTGATTCTTTGCCTCATTTTCTTAATAATGAAACGTTATGAATAATTGCTTTATGCCCGGTTATTCATTATGTGGGCGCTTGTCGCAATAATCAGCCCTACAAAACTTACAGCAGCGATAACATTACTCATAATAGACATCATATTGAACAACTCCTTTTAACATAATTGTTTTTTCTTCTAACGGGATTCAACAACCCCTCCACAAAGTATATTAACATGTTTTGAAGCCCGTGATGATAATAATTAGGTAAGCTTTTGCTAAGCAAACTTCTTAAAAATCAGTGGAATTTATTAACAAATTCTTAGTATTTGTTAGCGCTTACATGACGACCCTCTAATTTAGCGTGATCAGCTTAATTTTTTTAATTTAAGATTGGAAAAGCTATCGCCCAAAAAGAATAAATGTTAAATTTAATTATTGGTAACTGAATGGGCGGGTGAGAAAAATGACAAAACAAATGAAAGGAATTCTCCTTGCAGCTGGCGGCGCTTCGTTATGGGGTGGATCGGGAGCTGCAGCACAATACTTATTTGAACAAACGGGCATTACCACTTCATGGTTGGTGGCAGTGCGGTTGCTCTTGGCGGGAATTGTCTTAACAACAGTTAGTTTACTTAAGACGCCCCAACAAGTCCGCCGAATAGTCAGCAATCGCCGCCATTTAGTTTCGTTAATTGGTTTTGCTCTCTTGGGGATGCTTAACTCACAACTGACGTATTTTTTGGCAGTGAAATATAGTAATGCGCCGACAGCAACTGTAATTCAATACCTTCAACCAGTAATTATCATTATTTGGTTAGCTATTGCTCAGCGACAGTGGCCACGACGAATTGATTGCATCTCAATTATTATTGCGTTAATTGGAACTTTCTTGTTAGTTACTGGGGGTCATCTTGGAACGTTAGCGTTAACGCCAGCCGCAATTTTCTGGGGGCTTTGGTGTGCCGTGGCCGCTGCACTATACACCTTATTACCACGACCATTACTTGCAAAGTTCGATGCGTTAGCGGTTTGCGGACTAGCAATGCTTTTGAGCGGGATCGGGATGCTACCAGAAATTATCATTCATCGTTTGCCATCATTGAGCCTGATGGGGTGGCTCTTGGTTGCCTATATTGTTGTTTTTGGAACAATGTTTTCCTACACTATGTTCTTACAGAGTATGCGTTATATTAGTCCGGCCGTTACGGGAATTCTTAGTGCTTTTGAGCCACTTGTTGCGACATTTTTAGCAGTAACATTACTCGGAACAAGATTAACGGGGGCCGCAATTGTTGGTTCGTTATTAATCTTGTTAACTACTTTACTCCAATCGATTCCATCAAATTACTATCAGAGAATTTTCTTTCTTACTGGTAAGCATAAAACAAAAACTAAATAGTCAAAAATGGACCTGTACATTCAACTTTGGTGTGTCCCAGTTTAACTACTGGAACCACATAGTGAATGTTGAGGTCCAATTTTATTATTATCTTAGGATGTCAATGAGGTTTTTATTAGCGGCTTGTCGGGCGGGAAGAATTCCAAAAATTAATCCAACCGCTGCTGATGTTCCGAATGCGAGGAAGAAAGCATTCATCGAGATGTGGGCATGAATATGGATCCCCTGACCACCAATTGCATTTGATAACAATGGTGCCAATAAATGTGCTAATCCTGCTCCGCCAAGGAAACCAAGTAATCCTCCCGTCACCGTTAAAATTACCGCTTCAACTAAGAATTGCATCATAATGTTAAACGGTGTTGCGCCAACTGCCAAACGAATCCCAATTTCTTGGGTTCGTTCCGAAACCGAAATGTACATCATGTTCATTACCCCGATTCCGGCGATAAACAGTGAGATAGCAGCGATAAAGCTAATGAAGGTAGTAATAATCCTCATTTGTGAGGAGAATTGCTTCAAGGCCTTTTCCATATTAATGTATTCATAGGTCCCTTGATTTCTCGCTGGACCGTTTTTCTTTAAATACTTAGCAACTTTGCGTGAGATACTGCTAGCATTGACTCCTTGGCTAAAAGTCAGTTTTAGAGTATTTCCCCGAGTAGCTCCTTCACCATGATAATATAGCGAATCTGGGACTAAGAGATCAGCACCATATGGGTTTTGATTACCATCACTTGTATATTGCCCCTGCGCTTTATATATTCCGATTATGTTATAGGTGACATCATTAACTGTTACCGTTGTTCCCAAAGCATTTTGGGCTGTACCGTATTGTTTTTTGGCAATCTTATCGCTCATTAAAGCACTTGCTTGGCCTACCGCTAAATTATTTTTGGTGAAATTTTTTCCGGCAATCAAGCGAATTTGGTGACTCGGCTTCTTCAAAAGACTGACGCTAGTATTTTTAGTGGTATCACCAATCTGCGCTTGTGCTGAGAAATTATCGGTTTCACGCTCAATTTTGATATTGTTAATCTCGCCACCAAATTGAGTTTTAATGTTATCTACTTCATTTTGGGTAAAGCCATAGGTGTTGGAAGTAATGTTGTCGGGATTAAAGGCAATTTCGGTTGTTTGCTGTCCTTGCTTAGCATTATTGCCGAATTTGTCGTACATTGTCTGGGTAATCCCATCCCCAATTCCCAGGATTGCGATCACAGCAGCGATTCCAATCATAATTCCGATAATCGTCAGAAAACTCCGCTTCTTATTTGCCCTTAACGATTGGATCGCTGTTTTAAATAATTCAATTACCTGCACGCTGGTTTTCCTCCTTACTATCACTGATTACCCGGCCATCAATGATTTTAATTACCCGCTCACACTGTTCAGCAACGTGAGGATCGTGAGTAACCATAATGATGGTCGTGCCTTCTTGCTGATTAAGGGATTTAAATAAGTTCATAATTTCTTGACTTGTTTCACTATCGAGGGCACCAGTCGGCTCGTCGGCAATCAAGAATTGGGGATGCGTTGAAATTGCCCGGGCGATCGAGACCCGTTGTTGCTGACCACCAGACATGTTTTTCGGTAATTGTTCTTCATAGCCTGCTAGGCCTACTTGTTTAAGCGTTTCAGAAACTCGGCCATTAATTTCTTTTCGGGATTTTCCCGCATATAGCAACGGTAATGCGACATTATCCGCAACCGTTGACTCTCGTAATAGCTTAAAATTCTGAAAAACAAAGCCAACATTCTGGTTCCGTAAACTGGAGAATTGCTTCCGGGTGTAATCGTGAATAGGGTGATCCTGGTAAAAGTAGGTTCCCTCAAAATCATCATCTAAGAACCCGATAATGTTAATGAGCGTTGATTTGCCCGACCCGGATTCACCAATAATGGCGACTAATTCGCCTTGGTCGATTTCAATATTAATATCATGCAAAACATGGAACCGTTGGCTGCCTTGATGATAATACTTATTAATATTCTTTAGAGTGATCATTTTAATCAACCTTTGTATTATTCTTCAACTTGCTATTAGGGTTAATTACGATTTTATCGCCTTCATCAATCCCATCCGTAACAACGTAGGAGCTGTTAACAGCGTGACCGCTAATCTTGGCTTTACGAGCTTTTCCATCGGTATCAACGACAAATACTTTTCCGTTACGGACAGCCTTTTTAGGGATTAAAATGCCATCCTGTTTAATTGATGCCTTAGCGGTTTGGCCGGCCATGAACTGATTTGCGTTAACGCTTGCGGTCACCTTATAGCGAGTATTGTTG
>DHKFJ23503__coassemble_588_pt1 | contig 43123 bp, 42 predicted proteins | sample DHKFJ23503__metabat2_low_PE_006 | metagenome-assembled genome bin DHKFJ23503 | reverse complement strand
CAATGGTTGGAAAATTGGTAGAAGAGAAGTTTGAAAATGAGTTTATGGATAAGGTCAAAGAAGAAATAAAAAATGATACTTCGAAAAAGAAGAGCGAGGAGGGATGAGTGAATGGAATTACATACGGATGATTTCCCGCTTTCTTTGAATCGGAAGTTTTATGATTATTTGATAGAAAATTTCAAATTAATTGCTCAAGAATGCTCCCAACTTAGAGATGACCTGAACGATGAAACCGATGAACGAAAAAGTGCTGATAGTGATGAGCGTAATGCACGAATTGAAGCCGATAGTGATGAACGTAATGCACGAATCAATGCAGATAATCGACTTCAAAGTCAGATTGATGCAATCGTTCAACGACTCGATAAGAACGAAAAGAACATTGCTGACCTTCAAACTCGAATGAAGACAGCAGAAGATCATATTAAGAAGTTAGAAGAAACCGTTTATGGGATTCCACCGGCTATTCTTAATGAAGCTTCAAGTGTAGATGATGAAGAAAATGATAATCAGCCACTTCAAGAAATTAATACAGAAAGGAATGGTATTTTAGATGCTCAATAATAAAAATGATCTATCAATGATTCCAACAATTAATAATGACGGCCACTCGTACATTATTCCAATGGATATGTATAAGGAAGGCTACTGGGCTTACAATATCAGCAATTATTTCAAAGCACGGGTTGACGATAACGGAACACCATTCATGATTCGTTGGTATAAACACGGTCAACTAGCGAATGTTCAAGGATTGCGCCCATTTATTCGGGGACGTGTCGGTGGTTACACAATTGATGATAGTAATGCAACTGCTGATCCTAAAATTGTTATGGACGAAAATGCTTCGACGGTAGACTGGACAGGTGAGGTAACCGATACCCAAGCGGGTGGCATTGCAGTTTACAAGACTGTAAATCAATGTTACCCACAATCAGGAATCTTTTATGGCCAAGTTGGATTACGAAGTTCTGACGGTGATCATGTAGTTACTGGGATTGACATTATCTTCAAAGTCTTAGACGGTAACGTTGATATGATTGGAGCTCATCATTACTATGTATCAGAATTGACAAAGGCAATGCTTGATTTCCAGGCCAAAATGGATCAACATGATCAGGACTTTCAAGCACAAATGGATCAAAATAATCAAGCGTTCCAAAAACAAACAGAACAGTTAATCAATGATGCTCGTTCTGCTTATACCAAGGAGACGCAAAACACTCATGATGCTTTGACTGCGGCACAAGCCCAAATTCAGGCAAACAGAGATGAGCAAAAGAATTTGAGCGAACGGCTTGCTGGAACCGAGCAACAAATTAAGATCCATAACGTTGCTACACTTGATCAGTTCACAGCCCTTTCAAAGCAGGCACTGGAACGTTTAGCAAGCATTGGGGCACAGCCACAATACTATGACACCGTTGAAGCTATGAAGACAGCTAATCCTGACGGAACTAACAATCTTTGCGAAACGGTTAACGATGGTCACCGCTGGTTATATATCAATGGTGTTTGGCAAGATTGTGGGGCAGTTAAAGACAATGCTTTTAAGGCGGCTCGTGATGCTTCACAAGATGTTCTTTATGGTCAAGATATTCGCAATTGGGAAAAAGGAACGGCAGGAACAATTGTTGAGGCAACAGAAGAATTTGCCAAATATCAAGATAAACCGATTATTCATTTGAAGTCAGTCAGTTCTGATGACTATACGTATGTTCAATCTGGCTGGTTCTCAATTAAAGGGCCTACGATCTCAATCCAGTTTCCAGAAATGGTTAAGGACCTTAGTGCTCAAGGAATCGCTAAAATGGAGATTCATCAGTTAAAGGCTTCAGAAGATCAAGGAGATTCGGCAACTTGGAATGCTAATACAAAGTGGATTGTCTTTGATAGTGACCAAAATAGCAATATGAAGCTGTTTAAGTATGAAGGATTAACGCTCAATCCAGACACAACACAAATTCAAATCCGACTGGAAATCCAAGGAGGCACAGGAAGCGTTTATGTTGGTACGCCACTGGTTAATATCGGCTCAAGATGTATTGCATATAGTCCAATGACACTTACACAATTGCTTAATGATAATCAAAATGTTAGTTTTGATGATGCCCGTAATGCTTCGCAAAATCTGCTATATGGACAAGATATTAGAGATTGGGGTAAAAGTGTCTCAGGGATTGCAAAACAAGTTTCAAATGACAGCGTTCATTTTCACGATATTCCAATCATCCATATCAAAGAAATTATGGCTGGTGAATGGAACCACTGGACATCTAATCCAATCAGAGTTGACCATCATGTTGTTTCACTCCAGCTACCAAATATGATTCAAAATAGCGTTTACGGTGCCTCAACCACTTATATCAGTGTTATTGCATTAAAGGCAGGCCAGAAATGGGACGATGCAAATGTTAACTCGCAGAACTTCAGCTTGACTAATGACCAACTGGAACTTAGTAAGTTTGAAAATATTAAGCTTCCACCGGAAACTGACAGTATTGTATTGGATATTATCCAGCAGGGCGTTGGTGACCTTTACTTCGGTATTCCGGTGTTGAACTACGGTCCAACTTGTATCCCATATGACCCAACTGACATCTCAGACTCCTTTGCAAAGGCGGATAAATTAATCAGTGAGAAATTCGATACCGTTAAAGAGCAAAGCTCGAATTTGCTATATTCAGATGACATTCAGAGCTGGACTAGCAACGTCCAAGGAAAGTCAGAAGTATCTCATGAAGCAGATATGCAATTTGACGGTTTGCCAATCATCCATATGTCCGGCGATAGGAAAGATATTTGGAACCACTGGGTTTCGCCAGTAATCCCGGTAAAGAGTACGGTTGTCTCTTTGCAACTGCCAGAAAAAGCGTCAGGGGTATTTGGATCCTCTAATACTTATGTTGGTATCATTCCACTAGCAGAAGGCGAGAAGTACGGTGATGATAGCAACTCTGACAAAATTATCATCGTTGTATTAAGTAATTCTCAAATGGGACTTAGTAGGTTTGAAAATATCAAATTACCCGATAATACGATCAGCGTAGTCTTGGATATTGTGCAGCGAGGTATTGGTGATCTTTACTTTGGTATTCCTACACTCAATTATGGAGCTTCATGCATTCCCTATAATCCGATTGAGATTACTAGAATGATCAAAGATGTTAAACAGCAGAGCAACAATAATTTTGCTACGTTAAAGACTAGCGTTGATGATTTGCTTTTTGACGAAGATATTACAAAATGGTCTAACACTATTAACGGCAGCTACGCTGTGACTAAAGATCAGTACGAAGGCTCACCAATTATTCATATGTCTGGTGATAGAAAAGATATCTTGAACCATTGGGTTTCACCGACAATTCCAGTTAATAACCTAACGCTGTCGCTTCAAATTCCAGAAAAGTCCTCAGGGATTTACGGATCTTCATCAACATATATCAGAGTAATTCCGCTGGCAGAAGGTGAGAAATATGGCGATGATAGCAACTCTAGCAAAGAACTAGATTTCGGCTTAGGGAACGCTAAAATGGGGCTCGGTAAGTTTGAAAATATCAAGTTACCTGATAATACGATTAGTGTAGTTCTGGATATTGTACAGCAGGGTATTAGTGATCTTTATTTTGGCAAGCCAGTACTAAATTATGGTCCAGCTTGTATTACTTATAATCATATTATGCTGACTCAACAGCAAAGCGAAAACTCGGCCTACATTGCGCGATTGTACATTTGTTCAACCAGCAGTGCCTACAATTACAGCTCTTCACCAGTTGCATTTAAACTGATTAGAAGCTCAGGAACTGTAACGGGTTATCTAAACTTCGGTGTTCAAGGGGACTCTTCACGTGCTTACACAAAGAAAAATATGAAGCTGAAGCTCTTCAAAGATGATAAGGGCAAGGAAAAGCTTAAAATCAAAGCTCTTGCAAGCTGGCCGAAGACCAACAAATATAATCTAAAAGCCAACTGGATTGATGCTACACAATCTAGGAACATCGTTAATGCACGTTTGATTAAAGACGCTGTAGCAGTTACGCCTTTGGAAAATCCAACTCAAACTAGTCCGATTTTGTCGACAGAAGGACTTGGCCAAATCGATGGCTTCCCAATTGAAGTTTACTTCTATGATGGTTATCATGGCCTCTACACTTTGAACACAAAGAAAGACGAAACCACTTTCGGAATGGATAGCAAGGAACCAATCCATGAAGTCCTTTCCAATGAATTGCCAGCTACTGATTTTACCAATTCAACGTATACTATTGACGGTAAGAATTGGGTTTCCGAGATTCATGACCAACCGTCAGAAACTATCAAAACAAATCTGAAAAAGTTTCAGGATTTTGTTAATACGGCTACTGATGAAGACTTCAAAGCTCATATTCGTGATTACATCGATGTTAAGTCAGTAATTAATCACATTCTGTACGGCCAGCTGGCGCATGTATATGACTATGATTGCAAGTCAGAATTGCTAGCCATTTGGAACGACGGTGTTTACTGGTATTTAATCCCATATGATCTTGACGCAACTTGGGGCCTATACTGGGACGGCCGGAATGTAACGCTGGATGATGATGCGTTCAGTCTTACTAAGGTAATTTCAGATCCAAGTAAGGCTACAAAGGTCATCAACGATGGTAACAAGCTTCATGAGCGAATCTTCAAGCTTTTTAAGCCGGAATTTAAAACCCAAGGTCAGGCCCTTCGGTCAACTGTCTGGTCTACACCAAATCTGATTAAGAAGTTCAAGCTTTTCATTGATAGTATTCCAGAGTTAGCGTACAAGAAAGATGAAGAATTCTGGTCGGATCAGCCTGGAAAAGTTTACTGGGATGCTAATGAAACTCACTATACCGGGATTCCCAGTCTTGATTTAACGAGTTTTGGTCAATTACAGCAGGCAATCATTCAGCGTGGTCAAGAATTTGACCAGTTTGTAAATGACTTATCAGAAAAATAACAAACTATGATATAGTTATAGATGAGTTTTTTAATACGGAAGGTGCAACTATGATTACATCAAAAGGTGATTATAAACATTACGTTAGTTTAGACGAAGAAAATAATCGGGGGGATATGGGCACCGCCCTTTCTATATAGGCGATGAAGTAAAAAAGTATTTAAAAGTGCTAAGACTTCGCGAATATATATGGCACTTAATTAATAACCATCATGCTAAGTGTTTGTACCCATTCTATAATTTATTACGTTATCGAATGAAAAAGCTAGGCATAAAATTAGGTTTTGACATTCCTATTAATACAGTTGGTGCAGGCTTTCGAATTGATCATTGGGGATACTTGGTTATTAGTAGTGAAGCAAAAGTAGGGAAAAATTGTCATTGTTTTGGAGATATAACAATAGGGGTTAAAGATAATGTAACTAAAGGTGCACCGACAATAGGTGATAATGTTACTATTGGATCTGGTGCAAGATTATTAGGACCAATAAAGATTGCTTCTGGCTGTACTATTGGTGCTAACGCGGTGGTTACTAAAAGTTTCACTGATGAAGGTTCAGTTATTGTTGGTGCTCCAGCACATATAGTAAAAAAGTAAGCGAGGAGAGAATGAAATGAAGCATGACTAGTCTATCGATAAAGAACCAGGAATAAAAGATAAACTATTTTAACTGATAACGTCCTACACACTAGGGCGTTTTTATTTTACCCTCATAAGAAGGTGACAACGAGCAATGCACATCTTAACATTACATTCTTTTCTAAGCCTTAGCTGGGACGAATGGGCTTCAATCGTTGCTATCTTAACGGCAATTGTTATTATTGCTAGAAGTTTAATTAAAAAGACCAAAGACGATATTTTCGAACCTGTTAATCGACGCCTTGACAAATTCAATGAGAGTGTTGACTTCCTCGTCAACTGGCAGGATAAGGCAAACGCTCGGCTTGAAAAAGGTGCAGAAAAGTTTGTAAAACATGAAGAACAATTAAAAGATCACGAACGGCGAATCACAAGTTTGGAGGAACGAAACAAATGAAAACACTAAACGACATTGTTAATTGGATTATCAATTCGGGCTTTCTAGCACTATTAATTTATATTGCCGTTGCATTCGGTAATCCTTGGATTGATAGTAAGATTAAACACGCCAAAACAGCACAATCAAAGGAATTATGGAACTTTATTGAACAGGTTGCTAACACGGCAGTCAATTCTTTAGTAAGTAAGAATCTTACCGGTGACGCTAAGTTCGCCCAAGCAACCGCAATTGTTCAAGATGCACTTGCTAAGCAAGGCTTTACTAACGTTGATGTCAAATCAATTGAATCAGCGGTGCAATCAGCTTACGAAAAGTCCTCATTAACGCCTACCACAAATCCGGAAGAAAAGACGGACAAGTCGGGACAAAAAGAAACTGTTCTTGTCCCGGACGGTAAGGCAAAAGCAATTGATCCAAAGGAGGTCGCATAAAATGGCAGTTCGTAATCCATTTATTGATGTTTCCAGTTACCAACCTGATACGGTAGCATTTTTTCAAGCAGCTAAGAATCAAGGAGCACAAGGGGTTGTTGTAAAGCTAACTGAAGGTAGTGAAGATGGCTCTAATTACATTAACCCACGAGCAGCGGCACAAATTCGCAATGCTCTGGCGGTGGGCTTAAGGGTAGCTTGTTATCATTTTGCTCGCTATACTTCAATTCCCGATGCCCAGAATGAAGCTCGATTCTTTGTTAAGGTTGCTCGGCAGTTTGGTATGTATGATGATACGCTGATGATTGATGATGCGGAGATCAATTCAGCAAGTGACTATCAAGGGGCTACCTTAGCCTTTCTTCAAGAAGTAGAAACGCTTGGTTATAAGAGCACCGGTGTCTACTCAATGCGGAGTTTCTTTACTGGTGGCATTCTAAATAGTCATGGCTTTGGTAACCGGAAAAAGTGGGTTGCTGGCTATGGAGTTACTTCACTGGGAATCGACAATGCGAACGCTTGGCAATATACCGATCACGGTATTATGGGGATTGACACCAGCCTTGATTTTGACGGTGCCTTTACTACTGGCGAAACAAGCGGTAGTGTACCAAGTACCCCAGTGCCAGCACCGCAACCAGTAGAACATGTTGGTAACCCAGCTACCGGGACATATATTGTGCAATCAGGCGATACCCTAAGTGGAATTGCCGAAAAGTACAATACTACTTGGCAAAACTTAGCCGCAATCAATAATCTGGGTAATCCTAACTTTATTCAAGTTGGCCAAGTTCTAAAGGTGACAGGTAATGCATCACCACAGAATACTTATTACGTTCAAGCGGGCGATACGTTAAGTGGGATCGCCAGCAAGTTTGGTACAACCGTCTCTAGTTTAGTAAGCCTTAACCACATTGCTAACCCAAACGTTATCTATGTGGGACAAAAGATTATTCTTGGCGGTACTGGTCAATCTAACGCTTATACGGTCAAGGGTGGCGATACCCTATCCGGAATCGCTTCTGCTCACGGGACAACTTGGCAGGCATTAGCAAGTAAGAATCACATCGTTAATCCGAATATGATTTTTGTTGGCCAAACCATTCAATTATAGAAATCAATCCCTAGTGGTAATTGCGTAATGCAATTACTGCTAGGGATTTTTTTGGTGTATAATAGCTAATAACAATAATTTACGGTAAGAGTATAATAGCTAATAACAATAATTTACGGTAAGAGTGGGTAATTTGGAAAAACTTTATCATTCTAGTACATTAAAGGCAATAAATGATATTCAAAGAAATGGTTTCAAAAAAGTAACGCCATGGCCTAGAAATCTTAACTTTTTAACTAGTCAGAAAAAAACTGATTATTTAGGCAATTTTGGAATTGGTACATATGCATTTTTAAATAATCCTGAATTATCAGTTCTTTTTATTAAGGACGAACTTCGCCATAGCTATAATCAAGGTTATGGAACTGTTGAATTTGAATTAGAGAAAAATGTTATAGAAAATAATGAAGAAAGAAAAACTAATATTTTAGATTTAAGACCAAACACTACTGATTTAGATTATTTTAAATCATATTTAAATAAGTATCGTGATGCTATTAATTATGCTTTGAAAAACTTTAAGAAAGTTAACGGAAATTCGAAAATTAAATTAGCAGGAGCAATTGTTGAATATTTTATTTGGAATCATCTTAAAGATAAGGAGGGTAAGAGAATTATGTGTGATGCGGTATATGGCGCTTCAGTAACAGATGATGTTTTTAATTTGGCAATTCCTGATGGTATTGAATGTTGTATTAGAAATATAAAAATAATAGACAATAACAGTATTAGGTTATATACTTCTAGTGAAAGGAGTTGATTATAATGCTTGAACGTTACTATAAATCAAAACAAGAATTTGAGGAAATCCTTGATAAAAATTATAATCCTTCTGCTTTCTTAGACTTTATTGAGTCATTCATACCTTTGTCCTATGAGATAAAAACGAGGACTAATAACTTTAAACATGAAGATATAAAAACTAATTCTTCTATTTACGAAACACAATCATTTAACAAGTTAAATAGTGAAACTGTCTTTGTAGATGAAGACAGTTTTTTATTTTATTAACATAATGTTTAGGAGAGATAATCATGGAAGAAAATAATAGTGGACTTCAGACTCCAATTACCTTTAAAGGATATCGAATTAAACGTTTAGAATACGGTCTTGACATTGAACCAGCAAAAAATGGAATGCAAATTAAATATGGTGTGTCTAATGATAAGAAGCATGGTCAGGTAACTTTTTTAGTAAGGTTTGGTGTTGATCAGGAAAAAGCACATGGTATTTTAAAACTTGCTGGTCAGTTCGATCTTCAAGACGGTTTAGCTGACGAGGATATACATGTTTTTCTTGGCCAAAACGGTTCAGCTATGTTATATCCTTATGTTCGTTCTATTATTTCAATGGTTACTTCTTTAGATGATAATCGTGTGCAAGTACTACCCACTTTAAATTTCGCTAACTTGTTACGTAATAATGAAATAACTAAAGAGAAATAGTATGTAAGGTAACTTAAGATAATATATCTTGGAAATTACAATAAAATCTAATAGTAACAAACAACCCGGCATCTAATTTAGTTGACGGGTTCGTTCTACCGGTAGACGAATGGTAGGTTTAAATTGAGTAATCACTGAAATTGCTGTGCAAATATTAAAGCATAAAATCAATAGAAAGCTTGTAATGATAGTAGTTCGAGACGTGTACGAAATATTGAAGAAACGCAATTGTAAATCCGTGAACGTACTGGTAAGGCTACTCGTATCGCTGAAAAGCGTCGCGATAAGTAGTAGCTTGGAACCCTTGTGTATCAAGGGTTCTTTTTTTGTTTTAAAAAAAACTGAATAGAAGCTTATTCATATCCTAAAGCTCTCCTTTTCTTGCCCGGATTATTAAATAAGACTAAAATAAAATTATACTATTTGGCTTTTATTATCTGGGGTATGATTATGAAAAGATTGAATTTATTTATATTTTTAATGTTTTGTTCCTTTGGGTTATTCTTGGTATCAACTCAGCAACAAGCTAATGCGGCTGCAGTAGATAAGCAGACGCAAACACAACTTCATGATTATTTAAAATCGCACCATATTAATGGTGTAATATTGGTTAATGGTAAGGGAAGCCAAGCGGTTACCATTGCAAACAATGAAACTACTAATAAGAAGCAGATTGTTAAGGCCAACCGACTATTTCCAACTGCTTCACTTCAGAAAATTGTGACCGGGACGGCAATTTATCAACTAACACAGAAAAAGCAATTGGGATGGGACACGTCCCTAAACACTTATTTTCCACAGATTGATGGAAGCGAAGATATCACGATTCGTGAATTAATGAACCATACCAGTGGCCTCGTTAACAATGATCGCCCGGCAGTTCCTTTAAAAGGGCAAAAACAGCAAATTGCTTATATGCTTGAACACATGAGAAACGATCACGTTCATACCTGGGATTACCAGGACGTTGATTATGAACTATTAGCTGCGATTATCAGTAAGCAATCTCATTCTAGTTATAATGCTTATATTCATAGAAACTTTGCTAAGCCGCTTCACCTACACCAAATTAAGGATTTCTCTGAAGTTGCCAAAAAGGAAGTTCCGCAACCAATGGATCCCGCTGTTGATTGGCATCAGGTAACTGTTACGACCTCTTCAGATTTTGGGGCAGGGAACCTTTTCATCTCACCAAATAATTACTGGAAATTTATTTACAATTATGTTTTAAAGGATCCAAAGATGATCACCGAATTCTATCAAGAATCGCAAAAACAGGAAGTTGCTTATTTTGGCGGGGTATATTTTGATGGTGACATTATCCGTGCTAACGGTAGTATTCCAGGTTACAATGCTTGCGTTATCGCTAATTACAAGACCAAGAAAATGATAATGTTTTTCTCTAACAACATCGATTATCTGACCTTAAAGACTGTATCAGATGACTTAATGCATAACTATATGGGAGCATAATATTTTAGTAAGAAATAATGTAAAATAGACAAGAAGAATATGATCGACTGAGGAGGAATATCGTGGTGGAGTATGAAGAACTAATTAATAGGATCCATGATTGGGCGCACCAACGAAAGATTGATCAGGCGGATCCACGGGTTGAATTTATGAAGATGGCTGAGGAACTTGGGGAATTATCCGCTGCCTATAATAAACAAAATCACGAGCGCTTGGTTGATAGTATTGGTGATCTTCAAATTGCTTTATTAATTTTTAGCCAGCTAGTTGGCGTTGACCATAAGAAAGCATTAACAGCTGCTTATCGGGAAATTGCGGATCGTCAGGGTGAAACTACTTCTGCCGGTGTTTTCATTAAGCAAAGCGATCTTGAAAAGAAAAATTAGGAGGAAGTTATTTATGAAGTTAATTTCATGGAATATTGATTCAATTAATGCGGCTTTAACCGGGACATCAACAAGGGCTGAAGAAACGAGAAGCGTTCTCCATAAGATCGCAGGTAAGCATCCGGATGTAATTGCAATTCAAGAAACTAAATTATCCAAAAATGGGCCAACAAAAAAGCATCTTGCGGTTTTGCAGGAATTGTTTCCTGACTACCAGGTTGCCTGGCGAAGTTCGGTAGAGCCTGCACGAAAGGGGTATGCTGGAACAATGTACCTCTACCTAAAGGAATATGAACCAACAGTTACTTATCCCCAAATTGGTGCGCCAGAAACCATGGATGATGAGGGACGAATCATTACCCTTGAGTTCCCCGACTTTTTCGTTACCGAAGTTTATACACCCAATTCCGGGAGCGGGTTGAAGCGGTTAGCTGATCGCCAAGTTTGGGACGATTGCTATCGTGAATATTTACAGAAGCTCGATCAGCAAAAGCCAGTGATCGCGAGTGGTGATTTTAATGTAGCTCACGAGTCAATTGATCTAGCTCATCCAGAAAATAACCACCATTCTGCCGGCTTTACAGATGAGGAGCGGGAACACTTTACTAAATTGCTTGCGGCTGGATTTACCGATAGTTTCCGTCACCTTAATCCAGAAAAAACAGGCGCCTATTCTTGGTGGGCACAACGGGTAATCACTAGTAAGCAAAACAATTCCGGCTGGAGAATTGATTACTGGCTCGTTAGTGATCGGCTTGCCGATAAGATTAAGAATTCAACGATGATTGATTCTGGTGAACGCCGTGACCATACACCGATTGAATTAGATATTGATCTCTAAAGTCATGATTAATAAAAAATTAATAACTTGGTCACAATTTAGTAAATATTGCTAGTTAGAATGTTAGTCATTGAGAAAGAAGGTGGCCAAGATCAGTATCTTTCGTCTTTTTAAACGACTGGTCGTTTTGACGCTAATTATCGGTGGCGGCTGGCTTTACTTTAACAATTCACGAATCCAAGCGGCATCAACCGCAATGATTTGGAACTTTCGGCAACGAATTGTCAATCTGATTGGTCATGGGGATGATTCGACTACCCAGAACCTTAACCTGAGTGATTCGGATTCTCAAAAGAACCAGCAAACGGATCAGCAACAAACCGATTCAACAACGATTCCCACTAATGGGCGCTGGGCAAGCAATACCGCAACAATTTATGTTAATACTGGCAATCAAACCCTTGATTCAGCAGCCCAATCGGCAATTCAACAGTGGAATCAAACCGGAGCATTTACATTTCGTCAAGTTAATAACCGTCAACAAGCAGAAATTGTTGTGAGTGCAATGAATAACGATAGTACTAATGCAGCTGGTCTGACTAAAACTTCATCGAATTCAATTAATAACCACTTTGTTCACGCCAATGTTTATTTAAACCAACGATACCTTCTTGATCCTGACTACGGTTATGATCAACAACGAATAGTCAATACAGCAGAGCATGAACTCGGTCACGCAATCGGCCTCGATCACACAAATCATGTTTCCGTAATGCAGCCTGCTGGTTCTTTCTATACTATTCAGCCAGCCGATGTTCAAGCGGTTAAGAAATTGTATGCAACAAAATAAAAACAACACAGTACATAAATAATGGGTTCCAGTGCTCGGCAAGACCGAACTCTGGAACCCTTATTTGTACTTTCTAAAGCATTCTAATCCAATTTGACTTTCCGTGCCTTCAATGCCCACAAGATTGAAACTGTATCAATTACTTCTTGGAACATTGCCCCTACAAAGGCAGGAAGAATCCCGGTGCAGGCAACTAACATTAAAATTATGCAGATTGCAATTCCGATTAAGACTGCTTGTTTGGCGATCTTGATTGTGTCTTTAGCAATTTCAACAATTTTGGCAATCCGTGAAAGGTCATCGCGAATAATCACCACTGAGGCAGACTCACTAGCAGCCGTAGCACCATGGGCACCCATGGCAATTCCAACGTCGGCAGTCACGAACGATGGGGCATCATTGACACCATCCCCAACCATAAAGACCGGATGCTGATCTAACGGAATTGCTTTCAGCGCCGCAATCTTTCCTTGTGGCAGTAGGTTTGTTTTAACGTCTGTAATGCCAACTTGTTTAGCGACTTCCTTTGCAAAAGCAGCCTGATCACCAGTTAGCATCATCAGGTTAGTAACTCCCATTTTGCGGAGTGCATTCATTGTCTGCCGTGCTTCTGGACGGATATGATCAACGAATGTTACTGCTCCAGCATATTGACCGTTAATTTCAATGTAAACCGCGGTCGAAGAGAGAATGGCTTGTTTCCCGTCAGGATCGACGAATGATAATTTACCAATCTTCATTTGATAGCCGTCAACTGTAGCAGTGATTCCCTTACCGGTAACTTCTTGGAGATCTTGAACCGGACTAAGGGAAACTGCCTGTTTTTTGGCATAGTCAACTAGTGACCGGGCAAGAATATGGGAGGACTCGCTTTCAGCACTCGCTACCATTTGTAAGAGCTGGTCATGAGAAAAGTTGCTATCGGAAGCAGGGATGATCTCCCCAACGGCTAGCTGCCCATTGGTAATTGTCCCGGTTTTATCAAAAGCCCCGGTTTTGGCATTAGCGAGCTTTTCTAAGACGGTCCCGGTTTTAACCACAATCCCGTTTCGGGAGGCCCTGCTCATCCCCGAAACCATGGCAATTGGTGCAGCTAAAATTAATGGGCACGGCGAAGCAACTACAAGAACCTCTGCGATCCGCACTGGGTTTCCAGACCACCACCAAGCGGCCAGGGCGATCACGATTGCAACAATAGTAAATGGCACTGCGTAACGATCTGCCAACCTGACAAAGCGGGCGGGAGATTCTTCGGCAGTCTTAACTAACTTAACCAGCTGTTGATACTGACTATCCTTAGCAAGTTTAGTTACCTTGATTGTGATTGAGTTAGCACCGTTAATTGCTCCTGACATCACTTCATCACCAGGAATTTTACTTACTGGTCGTGACTCACCTGTAAGGGATGATTCATCTAACTCACTTTGACCAGTGATTACTTTTCCGTCTAGCGGAACAATTTCTCCCGGCTTAACGATTACCTCAGCGCCAACCTGAACATCCTTTACCGCAAGATCATTGGTTGTCCCATCAGTCATGACATGAGCAATTTGAGGAGTATTATCCAGCAACGATTTCAGTTCAGTGTTAGCTTTCCTGGCCGCATAGTCTTCAAGGGCATCTCCACCCGTTAGCATTACCAGGATTACCATGGCGGCCCAATATTCACCCACGGCTAGGGTGGCAACCACAGCTAAAATTGCGAGGAGGTCAACACCGTAATCACCTGTACGAATTGACTTGACCATCCCGATAAACATTGAAAGAGCAACGATTGCCCCAATCACAGTTACTAATATTTGTGCAAAAAGCGGGTAACCACACGCATACTGTAAAATAACAGCAACAGCAGCAATGATGATGATTAACCAGAGCTTTTGCTTATTTGATAATTTTTTCACCATTATTCCTCCCATAATCTTCTTATTCTTATTATACGTTAAGTTAGGGAGACTGTTCTTTTAATTATTCCTTCTTGCTTAATTAATTTAAAAATTCATTTGACATTTGGTATTAATCAGAGTACATTATTAGCAACAATCAATGTCCTTTAATTTAGTCCCGTGAGGCTAGAAAGACGACTTTTTCAAAGTAATATTAACTAACTTTAAAAAATTTCGTTAACACCAGGCCTCCATTACGCCTGGTGTTTTTCTTTAGGACAAATTTTTAGATAAAGGAAGTTAATTCAATTATGACTGAATTACCATTAGTTAAGCTCCCCCACTTTGTAACTGTTGAAGATTTATCTTCTGAACAAGTATTGTCATTGATTCACCGTGCTGAATTTTACAAAGATGGTGGTGAAGCGCCAAAGCTAACTAAACCAGTTTACGTTACCAACGCCTTCTTTGAAAACTCAACTCGGACCCACACAAGTTTTGAAGTTGCTGAAAAGCGCCTTGGTTTAACCGATATTTTCTTTGACCCTCAACACAGTTCAGTCAAAAAGGGCGAAACCATGTATGACACCATGTTAGTAATGGATGCCCTCGGTGTTGATCTAGCAGTCATTCGTCACTCAACCAATGCTTATTATGAACCATTGATTCACCCCAAAGCAGGTTCTCATTTGAACATGGGAATTGTTAACGCTGGTGATGGTTCAGGTCAGCACCCTTCACAAAGTATGCTTGATATGATGACCATTCATGAACATTTTGGTCATTTTGATGGCTTAAAGGTTGGCATTATCGGTGACATCACTAATTCACGGGTTGCAGGAAGTAACATGGAAATCTTGAACCGCCTTGGTGCTTCTGTTTACTTCTCTGGCCCAGATTACTGGTATGACCATGCCTACGACAGGTACGGTAAGTTTATGCCACTTGATGACTTGGTTGGTGAAATGGATGTCCTGATGCTTCTTCGGGTTCAACACGAACGTCATGCCGGGGATGCTAACGAAGCAAAATTCTCTGCTGAATCCTACCATGAAAAGTACGGAATTAATGAAGCCCGTTACAACCGGATGAAAAAGAATGCAATCATCATGCACCCAGGTCCGATCAACCACGATGTTGAATTAGCGGGTAGTTTGGTTGAAGCACCTAACTGCAAGTTCTATGAACAAATGCAAAATGGTGTCTTCATGCGAATGGCAATGTTAGAAGCAGTTCTTCGCGGTCGCAAGTTAGGTGGCTTAGACTAATGAGAATGCTAATTAAGGGTGGCCGCTGTTTTGTTGACGGTCGGCTAATAGATACGGATGTCCTGATTAAGGATGGTAAGATCCAGGCACTTGGCAAGAATTTAGTTGCTGAAGATAGTGTTGACAAGCTAATTGATGCTAGCGGAAAATTAGTTGCTCCTGGCTTAGTTGATGTTCACGTTCACTTCCGGGATCCGGGCCTTACCTATAAGGAAACGGTAGAAACCGGAAGTAAGGCCGCTGCCCATGGTGGTTTTACTACTGTTGGTGCAATGCCAAATGTTGATCCGGTTCCAGATACCCCTGAAAAGATGCGGCAAATGATTAAGCATAATCAGCAGACTGGGGTTGTTCACGTGGCTCAATACTCAAGCGTCACGGTTAACCGCCAGGGTGATCAGCCGGTTGATTTTCAAGCGATGAAGGATGCGGGAGCCTTTGCTTTCAGTAATGACGGTAGCGGAATTCAGACTGCTGGAACCATGTATCGGGCAATGGAAGGTGCCGCTAAGGTTGGCCTGCCATTAGCAGCTCACGTTGAAGATAATTCACTTCTTTTTGGTGGCGTAATGACTGCCGGAAAGCGGGCTGAGGAATTAGGATTACCTGGGGCACCGAGTGTTTCCGAATCAGCTCAGGTAGCGCGTGACCTTGTCCTTGCAAAGGCAACCGGAGTTCATTATCATATTTGCCATGTGTCAACGAAGGAAAGTGTTGAACTTGTTCGTTTGGCAAAGAAAGAGGGGGTTAACGTTACTTGTGAAGTGACACCCCACCACCTCTTGCTTGCTGACAAAGACATTCCAGCAAATAACTCATACTTTAAGATGAATCCGCCATTACGGCATGAAGAGGATCGCCAAGCCGTTATTGAAGGATTGCTTGACGGGACAATTGATATGATTGCGACCGACCATGCTCCTCATTCACGAAAGGAAAAGCCACAAGATGACATGCGCGGGGCAGCTAACGGAATTACCGGTAGTGAAACCGCATTTGAGATGCTTTACACTAAGTTTGTTCGTCCGGGAATCTTTAGTTTAGCTCAATTATTAAACTGGCTGAGTGCGGTTCCGGCAGAAGAATTCGGCTTAGACCAGGCTGGACACCTCGAACCAGGCAAGCCAGCTGATATTGCAATTTTCGATTTGAATACAGAGCGGAAAATCACCGAAGATTCTTACCTTTCCAAGGGCGTTAACAGCCCATTCACCGGTCAACGAGTTTATGGAACCACTGATTTAACCCTAGTTGATGGAAAGGTTGCTTATTCACGAAATGGGGAGGAAGAATAATGACTGATGTTCGTCTTGCCGTAAATTTGCCTGGCCTAAAAATGAAGAACCCCGTAATGCCAGCGTCCGGAACATTTGGCTTTGGCGATGTTCCTCAAGCACGGAAGTATGATCTTAACCGACTGGGCGCAATCGTAATCAAAACTACGACTCCCCAAGCGCGGACGGGAAATCCTCAGCCACAAATTGCTGTATTGAACGATGGAGTGTTAAACTCAGTCGGCTTAACTAATCCTGGGGTAAATGTGGTTGCAGGAGAAAAGATTCCTCATCTTAAGCACCAATATCCTGACCTTCCTTTAGTAGCAAGTATTGGTGGCGCAAGTGTTGAGGATTATGTAATGGTTACTGAACGCTTAGCCGCAACTGGATTAGTTGATGCATTAGAGCTGAATATTTCATGTCCCAACGTTAAACATGGCGGGATGGCATTTGGAACTGATCCGCAGGTCGCTGAAAAGTTAACCAAAGCAGTTAAGGCTGCTAGTGGCGATGTCCCGGTTTATGTTAAACTAACTCCTAACGTTACCGATATTGTGGAAATTGCGCAGGCAGTTGAAGCAGGGGGCGCTGATGGCTTAAGCATGATTAATACTTTACTGGGGATGAAGATTAATCTAAAAACCCGGAAGCCGGTTCTGGGAAATATCATGGGTGGTCTTTCAGGAACCGCAATTAAACCACTAGCTATTCGGATGATTTATCAGGTTTCCCACGCAGTAAACATTCCGATCATCGGTGAAGGGGGAATTTCCTCTGCAGAAGACGTTATTGAATTTTTCTTAGCCGGTGCTTCAGCTGTTCAGGTTGGTTCTGCACACTTCCATGATGCTTTAGCAATGCCACACATTATTGAGCAATTACCGCAAGCAATGGCCCGGGTTGGAATTGGCTCACTTGCAGAATTAAGAATGTAAATTGTGGCTTTGAACATGTTTATAGACATAAAATCACCTTTAACTGATCCAGAAGTATAGTTAAAGGTGATTTTATTATTTATTAATGTTTAATTGGCACCATTAGTGAAATCAACAACCATTCGACCAACAATTTTACCGTTCTTCATTTCGTCAACAATATCGTTGATTTCGGATAATTTCCGTGTGTGAACAATTGGGTTAATAGCTCCTTCAGCTGTCAATTCAAAGGCTTCAGCTAAGTCTTGCTGGGTACCAACTAATGAGCTGACAATTTCAATCCCATCAAGAACTGTTTTAGCAATTGGGACGTCAATGTTTCCTTTTGGCAGTGAAATTGCAACAACCTTCCCGGCGGCACGAACAGAAGCAAGTGCCTGATCGTAACAAATTGCTGCAGTAGCAGTAACAACTGCTGCTTGTGCGCCGCCAATCTTATCTTGAATCTCCTTTGCAGGATCAACCTTGGCAGAGTTAATAACCATATCTGCACCAGCCTCTTTAACGGCTTGGAGCTTTTCATCACTAATATCAACGGCAATTACGTGAGCCTTAAAAACATTCTTCGCCCATTGAACGCCCAGATTACCTAAGCACCCAGCACCATAGATTACTAACCATTGACCAGGGCGAATTTGACTAGTCTTAATTGCTTTGTAGGTGGTTACCCCAGCACAGGTAACGGAAGTAGCTTTAATAGGATCCAAGTTTTCTGGAACTTTAACGGCGTAATTGGCTTTCACAATACAGTATTCAGCCATTGCTCCATCACCGGTGTAACCAGCATTTTCAACGTGACGGCAAAGTGATTCATTACCTGTAATGCAGTATTCACAGTGTCCACAACCAGAGAAGAACCAGGCAACTGATACCCGATCGCCAATTTTGAGGCTGGTTACATTTGGTCCAATCTTAACAACTGGGCCAACTCCTTCATGGCCGGTAATTCTGCCAGGAGCCTTACCAAAATCACCAGCAGCAACGTGTAAATCAGTATGGCATAGACCACAATATTCGATTTTTACTAATGCTTCACCTGGTTTTAAATCACGAAGAGTAACATCTTTAACATCAAAGTATCCATCACAATTTTTACGAACAACGGCAGCTTTCATTTTGTTAGCATCCCAACTTAGTAAAACAGTTAGTTAATAATTATAATCCGAATCACTATGGTCAATGTAACATCGGAGAGCGCTAAATATGGAAAGAGGCTAAGAAAAAACATTTTTTCTTAGCCTTTAGTAATGTGATTCAAATGTTCGTTTAACTCTTGCAGTTCTTTTCGTAATTCCTGGTTTTCCTTCTCAATTTGATCCAATTTATCTTGAATCTGGTTATTGTCTTCTTGAGAAAAGTAGTCGGTAATTGTACTGGTAATGACCCCGATCAAACCAATCCCGACTAGCATTAATAGGACACCAGCAATTCGGCCGATCGTGGTGGTAGGTGAAATGTCACCATAACCGACAGTTGAAGCTGTAGTAATTGCCCACCAAAGAGCGGTGGAAAAATGAGTACCCTCAGAGATGCTGTACATTGAAGCAGAAATCAAAAGGACTGCGCAGGTTACATAAAGATAGTACAGGAGACCATCCTTTTCGATAAACCGGTTTAACCGTCCAGTTAATCCAATAAGACGAACAATTCGTAAAAAGGTGAAAACCCGACTAACCCGGTTCCACCGGAAGATCCAGGCAAGACCATTCACGGGGATAATTGAGAGCAGGTCAAAGATATTATGCTTGAAGAACTTTTTCTTATCCTTGGCAAGATAAAATCGGGTAAAGTAATCAATTGCAAAGATAACCAGAATCCCATCATTAACCGTCTTGAATGGCTCGTTATTGATATTAAGCTCATGAGCAAAGTCAAATGCAATTAATAGAATCGAAATAACCGCTAAGAGGGCCATGGTAAGAAGATATAAAATGTATACTTGACGTTTCAATTTAGCTTAACTTCCTTATTCTTACATTGAGCGGTCCAAGAGTTGGATGGTGACCTTTTTGAGAAGCTTTTGAGTAGGACTTGTTGGTAATTCATCAATTAATTGTAATGCTTTGTTAGTAAACTTACCAGCCAGCTCGTGTGCTTGTTTAACACCGCCATATTGATTAACCAATCGCTGAACTTCTTGAGTATCTTCAACCGTCATTTCCTGCTTTTTAGCGAGGTACGGGTCAAGTTCTTTATGGTGCTCTTTTAAGACCAGGAGAAGCGGTAGGGAATAAACACCGGTAGCGAGGTCTTCAAGAATCGGCTTGTTTAATTTCTTATTGGTGGTGTAGTCCAACATATCATCTAGAATTTGGAAGGTAATTCCGATATTTTGCCCGATATGTTTAGCAAGGTGAACAGTTCTAGCATCAGCACCGCCAAAGTGTGCTCCTTCTTGGGCAGCCAGACTAAAGAGGGTCGCTGTTTTACCGTTAATATTCCGATAATATTCGAGAAGTGATTGTTGTTGATAACGTTGATTCATTTGTCCAAGTTCACCAGTAAGAATTTTACGCATTGCTTGAGCGTTCGTTGCTAGGTAAGGTGAACTCTCCATGGTTTCAACTAACAGGTCGAAGAAAACAGTAAATAATAAGTCGCCACTATATACCGCTGTGTCTTTTCCAAAAGCTTTTTGAATGCTTGGGGCACCACGTCGTTTAGGGGAGTCATCAATTACATCATCATGAATTAGGGTTGCCATGTGGAGAATTTCCAATGAGGAAGCAATTTTGATTAATTTAGAACTGTTCCAACTATTCTTGCCACCTAGTCGGGCAAAGGTTAGGCAGAAAGCAGGGCGGAGGTATTTACCGCCCTTTGAAGCCATTTGCTTTAGTGCTGCTTGTAAATCAGTATTATTAACGGTTATTCGCTGATTAATCAGGTGATTGACTTCCTCAAGTGCGTTATTAAGCTGTGGGTCACTACGGAAATAATGTTTGTCCATTGAATGATAATTCCTTTGTATTGGTGTACTATCATATTGTAACAATATTTTTAAATGAATGGGAAGTATGAATGTGTCATTAGATGTCTTTTTAGAGTTAGTTGAGATTAAAGCCAAAACTGCTAGTATTCTCCCGATGCTTCTCGGGGTCTGCATGAGTGTTTATTACTATCACTCATTTAACCTTATTAACTCAATTCTCTTTTTTATTGCAATGCTCCTCTTTAATATGGCCGTTGATATGATGGATAATTATAACGATTATAATCATGCGGTTGATACTGAGGATTACAAGAAGAATACCAATATCATTGGTCGGGAAAAGATCTCCCCACGTCTTGTCTTAACCTTGATCCTAATTTTTAGCATTATCGCTGCCGGGATTGGAATTTATCTTGTTACCCGAGTGGGGTTACCCCTGCTTTGGATGGGAATCTTTTGTTTCGCTGTGGGGATCTTGTATTCTTCAGGACCATTTCCGATGAACGGGTTACCGGTCGGTGAATTCTTTTCTGGCTTTACGATGGGTTTCATGATCATGCTGATTTCGGTTTATATCAATAAAACCGGTATCTTTGATTGGAGTTGGAGCAACCTACTTAAAATTTGGTTAGTCGCTTTGCCATGTGAACTATGGATTTCAAACCTGATGCTTGCTAATAATATTTGTGATGCTCAGGAAGATGAGGATAATCATCGTCACACCATTATTCATTTTATCGGTGTTCAACAGGGATTAAATAGTTTTACCACTAAAAACGTGATCACCTTTTTAGCAATTATTACAGCCGTTATGGCACGCCTAGCCCCTTGGACTATGCTGCTTACCCTGTTAATCATCCCGTTCGTCGTCAAACAAACAAAGCTTCTGTACCACGAACAAGTCAAAAAACGCACCTTCCCCTGTGCCGTTAAAATTCTCCTCGTCGGCTCCCTTGCCCAAGTAATAACATATGGGGTGGGAGTGTTATAGAGTTAGAGTGCGAGCCCGTTAAAACCTTCCGGTGGCTAACGATTTCTCCGACGAACGACGTCTTGTCGTCGGAGTCGGAGGTCGTTAGCTCGAGGAAGGTTAGGGCGAGCAGATCTTAGCTATGTTGCATTGGGGGTGGCGGTCGTGGCGAGCAGATCTAGGCTCTGTAGCAGTAGAACGTTAGGTTGCGCACCTTTCTTTCTATCCCGTTGCCCTAAAACTCAATAAGTGAACAAACGAAGAAAAGGACCAGGAAGAAACAATTTGTTTCTTTCTGGTCCTTAACTATTGCCAGTAATTTCCGAATTTACTGAGTCTAATTCGTAGCTTGTTTATTCTTTAATCCCAAAATGAATTGCTGCAGCACCAAAATTAAGTGATGAATAATTGACGGCCTTAAATCCGGCATCAGTCATCATTCTGGCTAACTGATCAGCGGAAACAAATTGCTGACTTGTCTTCTTGAGGTATTGATAATCTTTGACATGGCCGCCAGCAAGCTTGGCCAAGTAAGGAAATGCCTTAAAGTAAGCTTTCCAGCCAACCCTGATCAGTGAATTTGTCGGCTGTGACATCTCCAGAACACCTAATTGGCCACCAGGTTTCAATACCCGATAAATTTCGCTTAATGCTTTATCTGCATCTGGAACATTCCGCAGACCAAAACCAATCGTAACAATATCAAATGATTCGTCCTCTAACGGCAAGTCCATTGCGTCCCCATTAATCAAGATGAGGTTCGGAATTGTCTTGGCCTTTTGTTCAGCAATTTTTAGCATTGCCGCATTGAAATCAACACCGGTAACGCGTCCTTGTGGTAAGCGATTAGCCAGTGCAATTGCTAGGTCACCGGTTCCACAGCACACATCAAGGGCTTTAATTCCTGGCTTGAATTCTAAACCAGCTAAAAGCTTTTTCCGCCAGAGTTTTTGCGTCCCAAGGCTAATAATATTGTTAAGTTTGTCATAGTTAGGCGCAACTCTGGTAAACATTTCATTAACTTCAGATTCATTTTTAAGGTGATTTGTTTTTGTCATACTGATAACCTTTCTAGTTGGTAGCTGGCTTCTTTGGTTGCAGTAATACAATCAAGATAAAATTAATTAACAGTGTTAGTCCTGTAATTGCAAAGACCATTGGGTATGAGGAAAGTCCAGAAATAATCGAGCCGAGAAGGGAACCAAAAACAGCTCCGCCAGCTTGGAACGACTGGTTAATGCTGAAGACCCGTCCAAAGGCATCTGTTGGCACGTTCAGTGTTAACACAGTCTGGGCGGCAGGCATTAATGCTGCATTGGCTAAACCGAGAAGGAAGCGCCAAAAAGCTAATGACCATGGTGAATGGGTAAAGGTCATTGGAACAAACAGGATAAATGCGGTGATTAAACCAATTCGCAAGACTTTTTCCGGGCCAATTTCGTCCATCGTGTGACCAACTTTTGAAGCAGCAATGAGGGTTCCTAATCCCGGGGTTGCAGCAACAATCCCAGCAACAAAGGCGATGTTACCGTGGTTATGCATTAACTGACGAACATACAGACTAATGATTGGACTAATTGACATCGATGAAGCCATAACGATAAGCGTCGTTAGGAAAGTAACGAAAATCAATTTGCGGTTTGGAATTTCAGCCATAACTTCCTTGATTGGCCGCATCTTTTCCTTCTTAATTGGTTTGAAATGCCGTTCCTTAACTAGGAATGTCGTGCTGAGAAAGACGCAGAACATCAAGAAACCAGTAATGAAGAATGGAACCCGGTAGCCGAATGCTCCCGAGAGGACCCCACCAAGTAGCGGACCAACAAGGTTTCCGGCAATCCCAGCGGTTGAAATTGCCGACATCGCCCAACCGGACTTGCTATGGGGAGTTTCTCCGGCAATTAAGGCCGCCGCATTGTTGATATACCCAGAAAAGGCCCCTTGTAAAAACCGCATTCCAATAACCATCCACGCTGACTGTGAAAGACCAGTGATAAAAATTGTGCACGCCATTACTCCGGAGGCCCGCATACACATTAATTTACGTCCTTTTTGATCGGCCAAACTGCCCCAAAGTGGTGAGACGATTGCCTGGCTGACAAAGGTGGCCCCAAATGCTAATCCTGAGTAGAAATTTAGTTGAAATTTTGAAAAGTTACCAAGCTCATTGATAAATAGTGAAACGAATGGCATCGTCATTGAGAATCCCATCCCGGTTATAAAACAGCCAATCCATAATGAATAGAATGTTTTGCGCCACAGGGGAGATAGCTCAGAATCCATATAAATATTTGCTCCTTTTTTAGTCGTAGTAACTATGAGTATAACAAGTTCACGGTAAAGAAGCTAATTCTGGTTAGCGCTTTTGATTCTTAAATAATGGTAGAAACTAAGGATCATGAGAACAACCATGATAACGGTTGCCCACATTCCGTAGCGGATCCCGGTTACTAATGAAGCCGGTGTATTAGCAATAACTACGCAGAGGGTAACTGAAACAGCACCGAAGACTTGACGCAGAGTGTTGTTTAGCGCAGTACCGTGACTATTTTCTTCTTGGTTCAGGTCAGAAAATGCTTCTGACAGTGCCGGACTAAAGACAAAGGCGTTCCCAATCATCCGGAGCATGTAGGTTAAGGTAAGGAAGACAATGGACGAATGGCGGTTAACGAGAACCAACGGAACCGAAGCAACCAGCATAATGACTGCCCCGATCGTAATCAGCCATTTCGGACCGTATTGATCATAGAGCCGGCCGACAATTGATGCGGTAATGGCATTAGCGATTGCTCCTGGAAGCAGAATTAATCCAGAAAGGAAACTTCCCATTCCAATAATTTTTTCCGTATAGATTGGAATTAACTGTTCAGTTCCTAACAGGACCATGAAAGTAAATACACCAACAATCGTCATCCAGCGGAACGATGGGTAAGCAAAAATTTGGACTTTAAGCATCGGATTCTTTAGGTGAAGCTGCCGTTTGACAAAGCCGCCAATAACAATGAAACCGCTGATTAACATTATTAAGCCGTACCAAAGATTGATCTGGAAAACTGTTAAACTCCCGAGGGCTAATCCAGAACCAACTAACGAGATGATGACGGAGATGTAATCGATCTTGATCGGTCGTGGAGTGGAGAAGTTAGGTAGCTTTAAGTAGCCGATAATAAAGGCCAGAATCATTAGTGGCAGGACGAGAATGAATAGCCAGCGCCACGAAAGAAATTCGAGGATTAATCCCGAAATTGTAGGACCGAGGGCCGGAGCGGCAGAAATGACGAGACTTGAAAGACCAAGGATCGATCCGCGCTTTTCGATTGGATAAATTGAAATCATTGTCGTCATTTGAAAGGTCATTAGCATTCCACTAGCACATGCCTGGATCAACCGGGCAATTAAAAGACTTGCAAAATTATTGGCAAAACAGCCCACTAGTGTCCCGACAAGAAAGGTCCCGATAATTCCAATAAAGACGTGCCGGTTAGTGAACTTTTCGTACATGTTTGATGAAAGCGGGGTCACAATCCCGATAATCAGGGTATACCCGGTTGTTAACCATTGAACGGCATTCAATGAAACGTGAAGATCTTCCTGAATAACGGGAAGCGCTGTTACCATCATTGTTTGACTTGCTAAACTGATAAAACATGAGCCAAGCAGGACGATCGTAATAATTTTCCGGACCCGTGGGCTTACTTCTCCATTTTGATTCACACTATTACTCCTTTGCTTTTTAAGGTTACTAAAATAGTTTACCATGGAGTGTCAAATCAATTGCTGCTTCTTTAACGAATTCTTTGGTACAATTATTGGTGAAGTGTAATTTTAGGAGAAGGAGCAGACTTAATGAAAACGAGGATTGCAGTTTTTTCAGACGTTCATGGAAACCTGAGTGCAATGCGTGCAATGTACCGTGATAGCCGCCAACAGCACGTTGATCAGTATTGGTTTGTGGGCGACCTCTTGATGCCAGGACCAAGTGTTAGTGAAATCTGGCGGTTGCTTAAGATCATTAATCCAAGCGTGATCGTTCGGGGAAACTGGGATGATCTGGTGGTTAATGGTGTCCGGGGAAAGATTGATGTTAAGTATCCGTCTCATATTTACTTTGCTCGGTTAGCCCAATATGTCGGTCAAAGTGCTCCGCGGGGGATGGTTGATGAAATCGCTAGCTGGCCTCTCCATGTTACCAAGAAGGTTGGCCCCCTGAATTTTGGTATTTCCCATAATTTACCATGGTTAAATATGGGACAGGATCTATTTCCAACTCAATCAACTAAGAATTTCGATCAGGTCTTTACCCCAGCTGACCCGCCAATTGACGTTGCAGTCTATGCCCATGTCCACCATGAAATTATGCGGTATGCAAGTGACGAGCGAATTGTCATGAATCCTGGAGCTGTTGGCGAGCCATTTAACGGTTGGGATAAATTGCACCGAGACATGCGGGCCCATTACTTGGTAATCGAGGTTGATGATCTCGGGATGGCATCCGTCAACTTCCGTCATGTTGGCTACGATCGAAAGGCAGAGCAGGCGATTGCGGATCAGTCCGCTGTTCCCTATGTTGAGCTATACGATTTGATGATGCATACCGGGAGGGCCTATACGCATGATCCCGAAAAATTAACCCGGCTGAATCAAAAATATGGTTATGCCACTCAGTATTTAGACTACTGCAAACGGCTTGGTCAAAATTAGTCAGACTTTTTTCTTGTAAGTCTTACAAAAAGTTAGTATAATTATATTTAATTAATTGTTCGCAAATGTTGATTAATGATGTGGGTTCTCATTTTCACTACAATCTGATGAGAGCACGTTACGCTGTTACAGTCGCTTTGAAATATTAGCTAAACTAATCGGAAAAATTTAATACGGGCCTTAACCATTAGTTTGTTAATGTTTCGCTTATTTGTTATTAATAGCTCATTTACAAATAATATGAATACAAAGGAGATCTTTAATTTATGGCAAAGAAGTCAAAGATTGCTAAGTTGAAGCACCAAGAAGCACTGGTAAAGAAGTATGCTGAAAAGCGGAAACAATTAAAGGCACAAGGGGACTACATTGCATTATCCAAGCTGCCACGTAATTCCAGCGCTGTTCGTTTACACAACCGTGACCGTTACGATGGCCGTCCTCACGCTTACATGCGCAAATTTGGCATGTCCCGGTTAACTTTCCGTGAACTCGCCCACAAAGGCCAAATCCCAGGTGTAAGAAAGGCTAGTTGGTAGGCAACAGAGTGCAAGCCCGTTAAAACCTTCCGGTGGCTAACGATTTCTCCGACGAACGACGTCTTGTCGTCGGAGTCGGAGGTCGTTAGCTCGAGGAAGGTTAGGGCGAGCACATTTCTACTCAGTTGCATTAGAAAACCTGAGGTTGCTGGCTCTAGCAAGTTCCTGGCGAAGGAGTGAACCAAAAAACTTGTTTTCGTCTGTGGACCCTCGCAAGGATGATTAGGCTTCTTACTATCAACTTGTTGATGAAAGAAGTCAATCAGCTACTGCGCCCATTTCTACTCAGTTCCCTAGTATGCATTCCCCTAAACCATTGTTAACATGATCACGATCATGTGCTATACTGGTATGCATAATAGTTAAGTAAATAAGAATTTAATTTAGATAGAGAGTATGACAGTCCTCTTAAATCAGTAATTTTACTGGTTTGAGAGAACTGTTTTTATAAACAACCATTATGACCTTATTCGATTTCGGATAGGGTCATTTTAGTTTAAAAATTATTTGATTTAAAATAATTCTAATTTAGCCTTGATCTTAAATTAAAATTAGTTATACTGAAGGTGTAGTTAAGAATGATTCTAAATTAAGGAGAGCTTATTATGATGAATTTTATTGGTCACGAAATTGATGATTTTAAGGTAAACGCATACCAAGATGGTAAGACCAAGGAAGTTACTAAGAATGATGTCTTGGGTAAGTGGAGTATTTTCTTCTTCTACCCAGCTGACTTCTCATTTGTTTGCCCAACTGAACTTGAAGCTCTCCAAGATAAGTATGATGACTTTAAGAAGGCTGATGCTGATATTTACTCAGTTTCCGAAGATACTGAATTCGTCCACAAGGTATGGGCTGAAGCATCAGAAAAGATTGGCAAGATTAAGTACAACATGTTAGCCGATCCTGCTGGTAAGCTTGCACGGATGTTTGATGTCTTGGATGAAGACGCTGGTCAAGCTTACCGTGGTGTCTTCATTGTTGATCCCGACGGTAAGATCCAATCTTACACAATTAACAACATGGGAATCGGTCGTAGCGCTGATGAAATTCTCCGGACTCTTCAAGCTGCTCAATTCGTTCGTGAACATGGTGATCGTGTCTGCCCTGCAAACTGGAAGCCAGGTCAAGATTCAATTAAGCCAAGCCTTGACCTTGTTGGTAAGCTTTAATTTATAGGAGGAAACACCGATGAGCGAGCATATCTATGATTTGATCATCGTTGGTGCCGGTCCAGCAGGATTGACGGCTGGTCTTTATGCCGGTCGGGCAACCCTTGATACGCTAATCCTTGAAGGAAACAGTGTTGGCGGTCAAGTAACGACCACATCCGTTGTTTATAACTATCCCGGAGTAGCAGAAGTTGACGGTACCGAATTGATGAATAAAATGCAAAAGCAGGTTGCGGACTTCGGTGTTGAAATCAAACACGCTGAAGTTGCCAAGTATGATGATTTAACCGCTGACGTTAAAACCGTAACTGATGCTAATGGACAGCAATATCAGGCACGGAGCATTATCATTTCTGGTGGGGCTAACCCAAAGAAAGTTGGCTTCCCTGGTGAAGAAAAGTTCCGTGGCCGGGGCGTTGCCTACTGTTCGACTTGCGATGGTGAGCTTTTTACTGGCCTGCAAATTTTCGTTGTTGGTGGTGGCTATGCTGCTGCGGAAGAAGCTGACTACCTGAGCCGTTACGGAAAACACGTTACCGTTTTGGTTCGTGGTGATCACTTTACCTGTCCACCGCTGATCGCATCTCGAGCATTGGATAATCCAAAGGTTAGTGTTAAGTACAACACTGAAGTAGAAAGTGTTTCTGGAGACGATTACTTAACGGAAGCCACTCTGGTTAATAACAAGACCGCTGAAAAGACGGTCTACCACCTTAATGATGGCGACCAAACTTTTGGCGTATTTATCTATATCGGGACCCAACCAGCAACAAAGAACCTTGAAGGAGTCATTAAGCTCAATCAGCAAGGCTATATTATTACTGATAGTCAACGGCAGACAAACATTCCGGGAGTCTTTGCGGCTGGTGACATTATTGAAAAGTCACTTCGGCAAATAGTAACGGCTACTGCTGACGGTGCCGAAGCCGCGACGGCTGCTGAAAAGTATATTGCTGATCAGAAGCAACGGTTGGGGATTCCAATTCATGCAGAAATCAAACAGCCAACCAAGACAGTTGGACAAACCTCTTCTCTTGACAACGAAGAAGAGGTTGCACCACACGCTGGTAATTGGCTATCAGCAGATATTGATCAACAGTTGAAACCAATCTTTGCTCGCTTGACAAAGACGGTTACTTTACAAGTCCTAACTAATGGGACGCCATTAAGTGACCAGTTGCTTGGCTTTGTAACGGAATTTGCAGGATTGGATGCGGACCACATGAAGGTCGAAAAGCAAGCCGCTCCGCAAAATGTTAAGTACCTCCCACAATTGCGGCTGCTTGATGATACTGGTAATGACACCGGACTTCACTATGCAGGCATTCCAACAGGTCATGAGTTAAATTCACTTGTTTTAGGTATCTATAACGTTGCGGGACCCGGACAGACGATTTCACCAGAAATGGTTGAACGGATTAAAGCTCTTCCCGAAGCAACCATTAAAATTGGTGTCTCACTAACCTGTCACTTCTGTCCTGATGTCGTCGCTGCTTGCCAACGGATGGCTGCATTAAATCCAAAGATTACGGCAACGATGATTGACTTGCAACACTTCCCTGAATTACGGAAAGCGAAGAATATCATGAGTGTCCCTGCAACAATGATTAACGATGGACCTGTCATTTTTGGCAGTCAGACGATGGATCAGCTTGTTACAGCCGTTGAGAAGACTCGTCCTTAAATTTTCAAAATAGTCGTTTCATTTTATATTAGATAATGACTAAACATGTATCAGAACAAAGCTCCACGCATTTTGGCTTTAAAATGCTGGAGCTTTTTTTATAAAAAAGATTAAGTCTGCTATAATTGGATTCAGAAAGAAGGATGGACGATTTGAGAGTACACATTACCAACACGCACCATATGATTGGGGTTGCTAGATTGGCCCAGAATATGGTAGCGGACATTGCAACGAAATAACTTGGCTTTCGTGAAATTGGGGTTTTCCAATACAACGATAAAAATGAGAGTAAGAGTTCATTAATTGCCCGCTTTGATGGGATGCTGGCGGGAGTTGAATTGGGCGATGTGATCGTATTCCAATCGCCATCCTGGAATTCAGTTGAATGGGATACGGCACTCCTTGAACGAACCCTTATTTATGACGGGTTAAAACGGATTATTTTTATCCATGACGTGATTCCTTTAATGTGGGAAAGTAATCGCTATTTGCTGGACAAGTGGGTTAAATATTACAACATGGCTGATGTGATTATTGCTCCATCCCAATCCATGGTTGATCTTTTGCGTCAACATGGCCTAACTGTTAAAAAAGTTGTTATTCAAAAAATGTGGGATCACATCGTTGGCAGCGATCTGGGGAAGGAAAAGCCACACTATGCCCCAATTATTAACTTTGCTGGCGATCCAACCAATCCAGAGAAATACGGCTTCGGTGGAACCTGGTTTAACCCTGACGTTAAGCTCCGGGTCTTTACATCGCCAAAGGACTGGGGAGTCGGTCGTAACATTGAATTCGTTGGCAGTATGCCAGATATTGCCTTGCTGAATGATATTCGGCGGACGGGTGGTTTTGGCCTAATTTGGTCCGGAGATCCATACTGGCTTGAATATATGAAGCATAATTGTTCATTTAAACTCTCAACCTACCTGGCTGCTGGGTTACCAGTCATTGTCAATAGTGGAACTCCTGCTCGTGACATTATTGAGAAAAAGAACCTGGGAATTATTGCCGACTCGCTTCCTGAAGCAATCGACCGGGTTCAAACAATGACGACCACGGAGTACGATCAAATGGTTAACTCGATTGATGACTTTGCAAAGCTGATCCGTGGGGGCTACTTTGTAAAACGAGCATTAACTGAAGCAATCTTTAAGGCTTTTTATGATTAGTAATGTTAGGCAAACGGTAATGGAAGAAGAACAAATATCAGTTATTGTTTCGGTTTATAATACCGAAAAATATTTAAATCAATGCATTCAGAGCATTTTGAAACAAACTTACCACAATCTTGAATTAATTTTAGTTGATGATGGCTCAACGGACCGTTCACTGGCAATTTGTACTCGTTACCAGCAACAAGATTCACGAGTTCGGGTGTTTCATCAGGCAAATCAAGGGGTAAGTAAGGCCCGGAATTATGGAATGGATGTTGCTGCTGGAGATTTAATTACTTTTGTGGATAGCGATGACTATGTAATGCCTAATTACCTGGAGGAATTAATTACGGCTTTGGAGTCAACTGGTAGTCAAATCGCTATCAGTGACTTTCAATCCTATAAGGGGAATGGTCAATTACTGGTTCACATGCCGGATCATGAGGTCAGTCAGCGCACCTTTACTCCACGGGAATGGTTTGGCTTTGCTTACACTAATAAAATTGACTTTTTCCAATTGATCTATACGGTTCTCTGGGGGAAACTCTTTCGACAAGAAGCCTTTAATCAAATTTACTGTCCGGAAGATACCCAAATTGACGATGAATTTACAACTTGGAAAACGTATTTGCAGGCAAGCAAGATTGTTTATTTGGATGACGAGGATTATATTTATCGGCTTAATCAAGATGGCCTTTCACACCGTAAAAACCAAGAAGACATTCGGCCGCTGCGAAGCTTGGAAGAGGAGATTACTTTTCTTCATATCTTAGGCTACGATCCGCAATTACCATTGTTACGAATTAACCAGCTCTACCGGATTTCAATTAAGGCGTCATCTGAACCGGCACAGGGTTTCTTTACCCGAATCGTCTTCTTTAATGGACAGGGAGATGAAATTAATCGGCTTGAATTTCATAACCTTGAAAAGGCATTTACGTTTCCAGAAGGTGCCGTCCATTACGAAGTAAGTCTCGTTAATACGGGCTGCACCAGCTTACAATTTAAACGACTTGAAATTTGTCCAGCCAAGCTTCCCCGTAGTGTTCACAATGATTTATGGTTCCACAAGCCGGTTAATCCAGATTCTGATCAGCCGGTTAACATTGTCGTGATGCATGATCCAAAGCGGGTGAAGAAAACCTGGGAAACAGTTGGCAAGATGCTCAATGGCTTACCGCTCCAGATCGTCAGTGTTGGATGGCAGTATGATGGTGACCTGGCTGAAGCGATCGTTCACTGGATTGAACAGAAAAACCAGCTCTATGCGCACCTCATTAGTACATCTGCTGATCTGGACAAGGTTTTACGAAATTGATCACTTAGACAAACTAGTTCGGGCAATGCCAAATATTCAATTCCACATTGCCGCGGTTACCGAAATGTCCGGGAAGCTACTCGCATTCGGTGAGTGGCCAAATGTAACGGTTTATCCAAACGTTAGCCGTCAACGAGCTTCGCAATTACTGAAAGATTGTGACATCTACCTTGATATTAACCGGGGAAGCGAAATCCTTGATAGTGTCCGGGCGGCGTTTGAACAAAACATGTTAATTCTTGGCTTTAAGGATACTCTGCACGAACCGCAATTCGTTGCACCACAAAATATTTTTGAACAAAACCAGGCTAAAGAAATGACCCAAACGATTTTGACAGCATTGCTTAAGCCAGCATTGATGGAGAAACTAATCGATACCCAGCGTGAACATGCTAATGATGCGACTGTTGAACAGTACAAAGAAGTGATTGGAGCGTTGACAAATGGCAAAGCAAGATAAAGATAATGAGTCAATGGTAGAGAAACATGCCCTTGACCGGCTGAACCATGTTGAAAAGGAACACCGGAAAGCATATGCTAAGAAGCCCGAAAAGTTTAGTCCGGTCAAGATTATTATGGGGATTATCCTGATTGTTGTTCTGCTAACCTCACTGGTAAGTATTTTTTAGCTAGAATGGCACCTTGTTCAACTAATAACTTACAATAAGTTAGCATATCCTATTGACTTTTAATTATTATCGGGTAAAATTTAGATAATTCATCACGAAGGGAGTACAAATTATGCTGAATAATGTCATGCCAAACGAATTCTGTTCTGCTTGTTGCGTTGTTTGTAACAAGCTTTTTGGAGTGATTAAAATTCAGTAATTTGTATTCTAGTAAAAATTAAGGGTAATCAAGCTTTTTTGGATTGATTACTAATAAACTAGGCTTACAATTCTGAATTTGAATTGTAAGCCTTTTTTCACTTCGCGGTAAAAGAAAAGAGAGGATGATCTATATATGGATTGGACGATTATCCAGCAGAGTCTTCCCAATTTTGCTCAAGGGTTCAAATTAACTCTTTGGCTTTCGCTAGTTGGGATTGTCGGCTCAATCATTGTTGGGATTATCACCAGTTTAGTACAGTACTTTCGCGTTCCGGGTCTCCGGCAGGTTCTTAACGTTTATGTTGAGGTTGCCAGAAATACTCCATTGCTAATTCAGCTATTTTTCTTATACTATGCCTTTCCGGTAATGGGGATTAAGATGACTGCCGAGACTTGTGGGATTATTGGTTTGATATTCCTTGGCGGGGCGTACATGGCTGAAGGATTCACCGGTGGCTTTAATGGGGTTAGTCAAACCCAAATTGATGCTGGTGAAGCACTGGGGATGAATCAGTATCAGCTTGCATGGTACGTTATTCTTCCGCAGGGATTGTCATTAAGTGTTCCGGCTTTAGCAGCCAACATTATTTTTCTAATTAAGGAAACATCAATTTTTTCCGTAATTGCAATTCCGGAGCTGACCAACACGGCTCTTGACCTGATTGGAATGTACTACCGGTCGAACGAGTACTTGTTTGTGTTGGTAATCGCCTACGCAATTATCTTGATTCCGGTAATCTTACTGCTTGACTGGCTTGAAAGGAGGGTTCGGTATGGCTCATTCGGGGATTAGCGTTTTATTTGAAGGAACAAACTTTGCCCGGTTAATGGGCGGATTGTGGACATCTGTTTGGATCGCGGTTGTTTCGTTAGCAATTGGTTTGTTGTTAGGAACCATCTTCGGCCTTTTAAGAACCCTGCCTAGCCGAATTATCCGTTTTATCCTACTCCTTTACCTCGAGTTCTTCCGGATTGTGCCGACAGTAGTTCTCTTGTTCCTGGTTTACTACATTTTGCCGCGACAATTTAATGTCAATTTGCCGGCAACTTGGATGGCGGTTCTGGCGTTCTCCTTATGGGTTGCAGCCGAATTTAGCGATATTGTTCGGGGAGCACTCGAGTCAGTTCCCAAGCACCAGCGTGAATCAGGGTTAGCATTGGGACTCAATCAATGGCAGCTGTTCCGTTATGTTCTGCTGCCTCAAGCAATCCAGTTGGAACTCCCGGCAACGATTAACTTAGCAACGCGGGTCATCAAAACAACCTCGCTCTTGCTGATGATTAGTGTTATGGATGTCATCAATGTTGGTCAACAGATCATCGAAGCAAATAACCAAACGCACCCGACTGGTATTTTCTGGGTATATGGTCTGATTTTCATCCTCTACTTCATTGTTGATTATCCATTATCCCTCTGGGCAAAGCATCTCACTGCAAAAGAAGAGCATTAATTTTGGTAGGTGGTAATATGGCAGAAGAAATTCTTAAAGTTGAACATTTAAATAAATTCTATGGCGATTGGCAAGCCCTGCATGACATCAATTTTGAATTGAAAAAGGGCGAAGTTGTTACGCTCCTCGGTCCCTCTGGTTCTGGAAAAAGTACGTTGATCCGAACCCTGAATGGACTGGAACCGTTTCGGGATGGGAGCATCTATTTCAAAGGAAATAAAGTTAATCCTTCACCAAAGAAATGGCAGGAGTTGCGCCAAAAGATCGGGATGGTCTTTCAAAGTTATGACCTTTTCCCTAACCTGACTGTCTTGGATAACATCCTCTTAGCACCGACGAAGGTTCAAAAGCGGGATCGGGAAGAAGTTAAGAAGGAAGCAATGGCTCTGTTGGAACGGGTTGACTTGGCAGACCAAGCAAATTCATATCCTCGGCAGTTGTCAGGTGGTCAAAAGCAGCGAATTGCAATTGTCCGGGCGCTAGCAATGCATCCTGAGTTGATGCTTTTCGATGAAGTTACTGCTTCCCTCGATCCAGAAATGGTCCGGGGGGTTCTCGAAATTATTAAGGAGTTATCTGATCGGGATCACATGACGATGATTATTGTTACTCATGAGATGAACTTTGCAGCGCAGATTGCGGATCAAGTTCTCTTCCTGGAAGATGGTCGAATTTTAGAGGAGACACCGGGGAAGCAGTTCTTTGAGCATCCGCAGACTGCGCGGGCAGAAGAATTCTTATCAAGCATGGAATTTTAGAAAGGGAGAATTGATATGTTGAAGATTAATTGGAAAAAGATTATTGCTGGTGCCGTTGCTGTAGCAGGAGCGGTTGCCTTGCTTGCTGGTTCAAGTTATCTTAAGCCGGCAACCGTAAATGCTGCTAGTAATTCCAGCTCAGTTTCCGCCATTAAGAAGCGGGGAACTTTGCGGGTAGCCGTCTTTGGTGATTTGCCGCCATATGGTTGGGTTAACAAAGATGGTAAGCGTGTTGGTTACGATGTTGAATTGGCACGGCGGATGGCTAAGGACCTTGGTGTTAAGCCAAAGTTTATCCAAGTTAACGCTAACAACCGGGTTGATACATTAAATTCTAATAAGGCTGATATTGTTTTGGCTAACTTCACCGTTACTCCAGAACGGAAAAAGGTTGTTGACTTTGCTAAGCCTTACATGAAGGTATCCGTTGGGGTCGTTTCACCAAAGAAGAAGGCCATCACTAAGGTTAGTCAATTAAAGGGCAAGAAGGTTATCGTTACTAAGGGAACCACCGCTGAAAACTACTTCACCAGTAAGCAACCAGGTGTTCAATTGTTGAAGTTCGATTCAAAGACCCAGCAATTCAATGCTTTGAAGAATAACCGGGCCGCAGCACTTGCCGATGATAACTCATACCTTTACGCTTGGGTAAAGAATAATCCTAAGTACACTGTTGGTATTAAGAGCATCGGTCCTAAGCAATACATTTCCCCAGCCGTTAAGAAAGGTAACAAGTCCCTCCTCAATTGGAGCAATAAGGAAATCACCAAGTTAAACAAGGAAGACTTCTTCACCAAAGACTACAATAGCCAACTCAAGCCTTACTTCGGCAGCGAAGTAAAGCCATCAGATATTGTGTTGAATAATAAATAGAGTGCCTTCGCCCCAAAGAGTTCCCGGAAAGCTAGCAATTTCTCTCGACGAAGGCGACTTGCGCCTAGGAGAGAGGTTGCTAGCTCTAGGGAACTCGGGCGAAGCACGTTTGAGGTAGAGTGCGAGCACGTTTTGGCTCTGTTGCAGTAGAAACAATTTCTCCCGACTGGATGCTGAAAGCATCTGGGAGGGAGTTTGTTGTCTATAAGGCCTTTCCTGCGAGCACGTTTCGACTTTGCTGCAGTAGAACACTAGGCGGAAGTTGGGGTCATGGCGAAGCGCAGTAGCTGAGTGGCTTTCGTCATCAACAAGTTGATAGTCAAAAGCCTACTCATCCTTGCGTGGGTTCACAGACGAAATTGATAAATCAATTTCTGGTTCACTCCAACGTTTCGGCAATGTTGCAGCAAAACATCCAACACACCAAAAAAAACCAGCAACACCAATTTCGATGTTGCTGGTTTTGTAGTTTAAACAATACTCTTTACAAATTCTCATCCGTCTTAAAGTTTAACTCGCAGTAATCAGTCATCTTCGTAATTAATTCCATTGCGAGGTTGCGGTAAGCGGTTAGGGTATCATTAGCAAACTTATCACTTTGGTCGTTTAAGTAGTCGGTTAATGCATCCCCTTGCAATGCAGCCGCTTTATTGTCAGTCTCGCGAATTAACTTTTGTGCGGCCGCATTTCGTTCTTTTTGAACATCCCGGAGTAGAGGAAGAAAATCATGAAGATGACTATCAACCAGGACACTGGCATGTTTGAAGATCCAGTAAGCGGAATTTAATTGGGCCGGTAATTTTCCTCGACCATACGCGGCCGGCAACTTGGTAATCCCATTAAAGAATGGAACATAGGTACTTTCGTTAGCTACCCCCATGGCAAGCCAGTGAATATCTGGACCCTTACGGCCGGTTTGGAGAATATGTGATTCTTGAGTTTTAGCCAAGCTGATTGGCCGATATTTGTGGGCACTCGGACTGTTAGTCAATGGATCAAATCCAGTTCCCTCATAGTGATTGCTCAAGTAGTTTTGTGCATCAATTACTGAAAGAAGGCGATCCGGCTTCATCAAGAACGGCAATTCAGTTGATTCCGGCGTTTCACCTTTAGCCTGATGAGAACTAAACATTTGGTGACCAATCCAAACCCGTGGTTCACTATAAATGGCATCTGACTGGTCAGCCGTTCCGAAGATCTTGCGGAAGTTAAATGTCGTTGGGTCCGGGTTAAGGTGGTTCTTTTCAACGAATTCTCGAATCCCAGGGTGGAACATGAAGTTGTTCGGGTCGTTAAAGTCAATTTCTTGGATTGCTAATTGGTTAGCGACAACCGCATAGCAATCATCAGGAATCCGTTGAGCAACCCAGTAATGACCAGCACCGCTTTCAAAGTACCAAGCCTCATTATCATCAGCAAACAGTACTCCGTTGGTTTCACCAGTTCCATACTTAGCAATTAAATTACCAAGGCGGAGAACCCCTTCACGAGCAGTTTTAACGAATGGCAAAACAACAGTTACCATTGCTTCTTCGTTTAGCCCGTTCTTGACTAATGGATCTGCACCTAAAACCAGGCTGTTTGAATAGGCACTTTCGGTCGCGCTCATTGCAACGTTGTATTCGTTAATCCCGTCTTCTTCAAATAGCCCGTACTTGTCGGTCCATTCAGGCGTGGCCGAGTAGCGAGCACTGTCGTCAGGAAGCTCAATTTCTAATTTAGTTTCCTTGGAGAAAAACTTACGTGGCACCGCACCATGCGGATGAACAACCATGTGCTTTGGCCAGGCAGCCTTAGCATCCTCATTTCGACCAATCATGATTGAACCATCAATACTGGCCTTTTTCCCAATCAAAATACTCGTACAAGCGGATAATTTGTTTGGCATATTTAAGAACCCCTTTTAATTTCTAAGCTAGTAAAATGCGAGCACGATTTACTCGTTACTCACGAACATTCCTTCTTAATTATACACCGCTTAGGTTGAAGCTGAAAATTTCACCCGGTGAATCTTTTTTGCCGTGGACCAGGAAAAGATCTTATAATAGGTTGATTATTTTTTCGTGAGAGAGGGAAAATTATGCAACAGTTATCAATGCTAATTATTATGTTAGCGGCACTTATTATCCCGATTGCGATGGCACGGTTTAAGGTTTCTAGTGTTCCGACCGCCGTTGCAGAAATCGTTGCGGGGATCCTCCTGGGGAAGAGTGCCTTTAATATCGTCCAGGAAACGTCTTCGCTGACGCTGCTTTCTAGTTTAGGGGTAATTATTTTAATGTTCCTCTCTGGAATGGAAATTAACTTTGACCTCTTTAAGAAAGCACCCGGACAGAAAAAGCGTGATGCTAAATCACCAGTTTCGATTGCGGTACTTGGCTTTACAGCGGTTATCATTACTGCCTTTATCTTGGGAGTCATTCTGTACTTCATGGGGTTATTCTCCGATATTCTCCTGGCAACGATCCTCTTTTCAACGATTGCTCTGGGAGTTGTTATCGCGACCCTTAAGGAAAAGGAAATCCTTGGTCGGCCAATGGGGCAAACGATCCTGTTGACCGCTGTCCTCGGTGAAGTGATCCCGATGCTGGCATTGACATTCTATGCCTCAATCTATGGGCATAATGCAGGCCGCCTTTGGTTGATCGTTCTCCTGTTCTTGGCAGCAATCATTCTTTTGCGCCGGTTCCGTCAGCCATACGTTTGGTTTAATAATGTTTCGAAAGCCACAACCCAGCTTGATATTCGACTGGCCTTTTTCCTGATTTTTACTCTGGTAACGGTTGCCGAATCAGTCGGGGCCGAAAACATTTTAGGTGCCTTTCTTGCCGGAATGGTAATGAAGCTCTTAGAACCAAGCGAGGCGACTCAGGAAAAGCTGACCTCAATCGGTTACGGCTTCTTTATCCCGATCTTCTTTATCATGACGGGTGTCCGGCTTGATTTGAAATCGTTATTTGCTAATAAGACTGCATTGGCGTTGATTCCGATTTTGGTTGCCTGCTTTATTATCGCTAAATTGCCAACAACATTGATTTACCGGCGGCGGTTTAACGCCCGGAACTCATTTGCTGGTGGCTTTCTGACCGTGACGACAATTACCTTAGTATTGCCATCGCTGCAAGTTGCCAAGAACCTTCACGCAATTACGAGTACCCAGTCGGATGCCTTTATTTTAGCGGCTGTGATTGTCTGTGTTCTGGCACCAATTGTCTTTAACTCAACCTATAAGCTGAATAAGGAAGATTTGGTTAAAGAGCGAGTGGTCATCGTTGGTGCGAACACCTTAACTGTCCCAGTTGCTCAGCAGTTGTCCCATAACTGGTATGTTGTGCGGATGCTGACCGATAATCAGGATAACTACAAGACCTTCAACAGCGAGGTTAATGATCTGAAGTATATTGAAGAGATTGATGAGCAGGCGCTTGATGCAGGAAAGTACTTTGATACTGACGTGATGGTTCTAGGATTCCGCAATGATAACAAGAATTATCAAATGGCCGTTTTAGCAAAGAAACATGGCGTTAAGCGGGTTATCGCTAGTGTCCAGAACCCGAAAGTATCAACGGACCATATTGATGAGCTTAACCGACTTGGGGTAGAAATTTTCAATAGTTTCGTAGTCCAAAATAGTGTTCTGCGTTCGCTAATTGAATCGCCATCGGTCTTTGAAATGCTGATGAGTGCTCATTCAGGATTATTTGAAGTGACGATTCATAACCAGCGCTATGTTGGGATTGAATTACGAAGCCTGCCATTCATCGATCAAATTACGGTTAGTCGAATTTACCGCAAGCATAAGCCAATTTCGCCAAGTGGAGATACCGTTCTTGAATACGGTGATCACATTCTTTACACCGGACCGTATGAAATTGTTAATGAAGTGCGGCAACGGCTTGGTCGTCGTGGTTAATAAGAATGATTGCCGGAAGATAGTCGATTATGGTAAGATTAAATAAATTTAACAAGGGAGGGCATACAAATGCCATTAGTACATATTGATTTGCTTGAAGGTCGGACTGACGAACAATTAAGGGCCTTAGTAAAGGATGTTACAGCTGCTATTTCAAAGGATGCTAATGTCCCAGCTGAACGAATTCACATCGTTTTAAATGAAATGCGAAAAGACCGTTACAGTGTTGCTGGCAAGATGGTTAGCGACAAGTAAACAAAGCATTAGAGGGGGCTTAGCAGTTAGCTTGGCTCCCTTTTTTCGACCGTTCCTGAGTTTAATTTGAAAAGGATGAGAATTTTGAATGAACAACAATATGTAATGGCGATTGATGAAGGGACCACTAGTACGCGGGCGATCATCTTTGACCATCAAGGGAATAAGGTAGCAATGAGTCAGCGGGAGTTTCCCCAATACTTTCCGCAGCCTGGTTGGGTTGAGCATGATGCAATGGAGATTTGGGATGCTGTTCAGTCAGTGATCTCTGATGTAATGATCAAGTCTCAGATCCCGCCATATAAGATTGCCTCTATCGGGATCACTAACCAGCGGGAGACCACCGTTATTTGGGACCGCCACACCGGTAAGCCGATCTACCATGCAATCGTTTGGCAGTCAAAACAAACTAGTGAGATTGCTGAACAGCTAATTAAAGACGGCTATAAGGACATGATCCACCAAAAGACGGGGTTGGTAATCGACTCGTACTTTGCAGCAACCAAGATTAAGTGGATTTTGGATCGTGTTCCCGGTGCACGACAAAAGGCAGCTAATGGCGATCTGCTCTTCGGAACGATCGATACTTGGCTATTATGGAACCTTTCTGGTCGACGGGTTCATGCCACGGATGTTACTAATGCAAGCCGGACAATGCTCTTCAACATTCACGACCTAAAGTGGGATCAGGATATCTTGAAACTATTAGATATTCCAGAAGCAATGTTGCCGGAAGTAAAGCCGAGTTCAGCAATCTATGGCTACACCGGTGATTACCACTTCTTTGGTGTACAAATCCCAATTGCCGGAATTGCGGGGGACCAACAAGCAGCCTTATTTGGTCAAGCAGCTTACGATAAGGGATCGGTTAAGAATACTTATGGGACCGGGGCCTTTATCGTGATGAATACGGGATTAGAGCCAACCCTTTCAGATAACGGCCTATTAACAACGATTGCTTACGGGATTGACGGCAAGACATACTATGCCCTTGAAGGAAGTATCTTTGTTGCTGGGTCTGCTGTGCAATGGTTGCGTGACGGTCTGCAGTTATTTAAGCACGCGAGCGAGTCAGAACAGATGGCTGTTGACGCGAAGACTACTGGTGGTGTTTACGTTGTTCCTTCGTTTACTGGACTTGGGGCACCATATTGGGATCAAGAGGTTCGTGGTGCCATGTTTGGGTTAACCCGGGGAACTAACCGGGGCCATATTGTTCGGGCAACTCTGGAATCAATCGCTTACCAGACTCGGGACGTTGTTGATACGATGGTCAAGGATACGAACCTGCCATTGAAAGCCTTAACTGTAAATGGTGGGGCATCTCGGAATAATTTCATGATGCAGTTCCAGTCTGATATTTTACAGACACCAATTAAACGGGCAGCAATGGAAGAAACGACTGCATTAGGTGCAGCCTTTCTTGCCGGTCTTGCGGTTGACTTCTGGCACGACCAGGACGAGGTCAAGAAGCTTTCGAAAATTGGGGATGAGTTTGCCCCACAAATGAAAGCAGAAAAGGCAGAAACACTTTATGTCGGCTGGCAACAGGCAATTAAAGCTGCGCAATTCTTTAGTCACGGAAAATAAAATTTAATACTATCGGAGACCGAAAGGAGTTTTTTGAGTGGATCAAAACATTAATCCGCAAAAGTTAATTGATGACCTTCAACACTGGATTACCGCTAATCGTGAGGATCAGGTATGGACACAGCATGAATCCCTATACCTTGAAGTCCTTGCCCAGTGGAAAGCAGTTAATCGTTACCGCCCTGAAAACGGGACTGCAGAAGATCAGCGATTGTACCAGCTATACTGGACAGCCATGGATCAATGGCATCAATCATTCGCCCAGCAGAGTGAAGAAATCTTCGAGGCGATTCCGATTCGGGCAACGGATAAGGTTGGCTTTTATGACGGTGTCCTTCAAGAACTTCAAGCCGTTATTTTAGACCGGCTACCACAGGTTCAGCAGGCTAAAATCGTGCGGATGACCAGTTTTCTCAATGTTTTACGGGTCAGCTTAAATGATATGACTAAATTAAGCTTGGATGACCTGAACGTTGTTGATATGTCACTTCTGTTAGATTATTGGAAGTTCCTTGGGGATGCATTGAGAAAGTTTTAGGTTAAATTTGCACATTGCGAAATCAGTTTACTAGGGTTATAGTAATAGTTGAGTAATGAATTAATCTATCAACTGAATTATGAAAAAGGGGTTAGCTTCTATTACAGTAATTAATCGAAAATAATTACTGTATTCTTGTGGATTTTATCCATAAGATAACCGCGATTCTGCTAACGGAATAATGATTTAGCAAAGGCAGTGGTAATATTATGGAAAATAAATCTGAAACGTCAACAAACGACAAACAAGTCTTAACGACTAGTCAGGCACCGACACAATCTCTCAAAAGAGAAAGCGGATCAGCACCTAAAGACTTATCAGCTAATAAGGATTCACAATCTTTATTTGTTGCGACGGCATTTACGTCCGCAACGGGAAAAAACTGAAGTAATTGAGTCCGTAGTTGATGGTCAGCAATCATTGTTTAGTGATGATGAACTAGCTCAGCTGCAAGATTCTAATGTTTCAATCACGGAAGTGATTGAAAAGCAGACAAAACAAGTGGTGCGTCACCGGAAAGCCAAGTCTTCTGGTCAGCGGACCGCTTTTTTGGATGGTTTACCTCAAGTGGATAAGACGATTCATTTAACTAA